>JGI12421J11937_10000171_pt1 | contig 23983 bp, 30 predicted proteins | sample LakErihyJuly2011_2_FD_11937 | JGI IMG/M metagenome (IMG submission 11937)
GTGGGGGGGTATACATCCTAACAAGTTGGCAAGCACTTACTAGCAAGCATGCCATAAGTTCTTCAAAATCAACCACCATGTTAGAGTAGATCACCAGGGGCCGAGATCTCTGGATCTCTTTTTAACTGCGCGGCAATTTTTGCCCAAGTGTAAACCTCGGGCTGTTTCTATTCTAGCTTATGCTGGATCAGCGTTAACTTTAGTTGCTTGTATAGTTGTAGTAGATTCAACAGTGGGGGTCATAGTACGTCCGGCAGCAGCTATATTCAATTGTGCGATCACGCTATCGAAGCTGTCCTGTGTTTCCCAAGTACCGTGTGGAGGGCAATGTAGGAAAGTTACGTTTTCTATAGTTCCGTCTTCTCGGACCACTGAATTGTGATGTACACTAAGTACGAGATCTTGTCTAATAGATACTGGGGTGCCTTTATGGGCCGGCGCGGCGTTGGTTAGTTTTATATACATAATAATACTAGTGTACAGTCTAAAACTCTCACTGTCTATGATTTTTGGTAAGATGAAATTTTTTTTACTAATTTTTCCTTGTACATATAGAATTCTTCATATATTGTATAAGTATGTATATAATGTTTAATTGTTCAAGGAATCATGCTATACACCATCACCTCACTCTCAGATCCGTTACTAGCCTTAATCAAGGATGATCCAGTACGTCCCGACATTCCCATTGAGTTCAGGGTCAGTAAGGATTGCAATGTATATGTGTTATTAGATGATCTATATAGTAAGCCACAAGCTGTAGTCTGTGTTGCCCGTAAGGGAGTCATACCACATAATGTCATAGAGTTAGCTAGTATGGATGACTTGCCCGCTACAGTAGCAGTATTCTACACCATATGGAGTTATGTGTCCGGAGCAGGGAGGCGACTCATTCAAGAAGCACAGTGTAGTATACGGGTTGAGTACAAGGATATTAAGACATTTGTCACACTAAGCCCGCCCACTGAAATGGCACGTACATTTCATTTACGTAATGGAGCCGGGGTGTTAAGTGTTAATTCAGACACGGTTAACTATGTCTATGACTAATACATTTTATCTAGACATGGACGGAGTAGTAGCAGATTGGGACAGAGCTGCATCGCAGTTGTTAGGACGCCCCACCCGTGATGCAGATCCACGTACACACTATAAGAACACACCTGAAGAATGGAATCGTATCAAGACGCAGGCTCGGTTTTATCGTGATCTACCCTTGATGCCACGTTGTGTAGAGTTAGTTGATCTAGCTCGCCGATATAGAGACGGACTAGGGTGGCAGTTATTATTTCTAACTGCTGTACCAAAAGATGATGATATACCGTGGGCTTATTACGATAAAGTGTTATGGGCGCAGGAACATTTCCCTGATATACCTGTACATTTTGGACCGCATAGTTGGGATAAAGCCAAGCATTGTACTGCGGGTGATATGCTAGTAGATGATCGACCTGATAACTGTTCACAGTGGATCGCTGCTGGGGGTTTAGCTGTACAAGTATTGGATAATGATCTAGGTTCTACTATACGACAGGTTGCCTTTGATTTAAACCGACGAATGAGCCTACGTAGTATGGCCAGTTTAAACGCCATGGCTGATGCTATTGTAGCTGCTGGTGGTTTTAAAGTTGGTATTTAATTAGGGTAGAAATTGTTTTTTTACCGCTAGCGCTTTGCGCTGGCTTCTGGCTCTTCTCAAATCTCGGTTAGTGCCAATTTGTTTTACGCCAGTTCATAAGTTTTTAATCAATAAAAAACCCGCCGAAGCGGGTTATTTTAATATCTAATGTTTAAATTAGAAATTCAGTTCAATGCCGGCACCAATTTTATGTGTGTCGACTCTAGCTACTTCTTTTAAATAACGAGCATGAAGCATAGTGTTCTTGCTCAAATTGTAAGTTGCACCCAGATTGTATGCTGTAGTACCGTCCTTCTCCCCATATCCAGCCAGTAAGGAAGTTGCACCCATTGTTTGATTTACACCAATGCTCTTACCTTTAGATAGCACTGTTGCAACAGTATCATCAGAATACATACCAAATACAGTAGTATTAGCATATTTCAATTTAGCGCCAGCGATATTAGATGCACTAGTAGTACCGTTATCATAACGAGCAATTGTTGCAGCAAATGGACCAAATGTGTAATCGACACTTACACCTTGTGCATGAGTGCTGCCTGCTACTTCGCTGTTAGAATTTTGATAGTTAATGCTAAGACCATTAATTGGGGTTACAGTCAAGAAAATTGCATTCTGGAAACGTGATCCTTGTGCTGCGTGGATAACACCTGCACTAGAACCAAACGTATTACTCATTGCATCAAAGTTGTCCAATGTGCGAGTAACTGAGTGTTTGTCGCGACCGACAGATACTGATCCAAACTTATTAGATAGCCCAATGATAGCAGTACGATCACCTAATGTAGTTGCAGCCGGAGCATCGGTTGAAATGCCAGTTTCGATAACAAAGTTAGCTGACAGATCGTTGCCCAATGCCTCAGTGCCCTTGAATCCCAAACGACTAGAATCGTTTGTTAGAGACATGACAGACGAGGCTGAACCTACCTGAGTTGATTCTTCGTATACACGCATTTTACCGTATACAGATATTTGGGCATGGGCTAATCCCATAAGTCCAATCAACATTGTAGAGATTACAATTTTTTTCATATTTAAATTTCCTTTAGTTAAAGTCATTATTTATTGACTTGTACTATTATATATCTCTTTTAGTCAGAAGTTAATAAATTTCTTAACCTCTAGTAGAATCAATTATTGTTTTAATTATACAAAAAAACCCGCCGAAGCGGGTTATTTTAACATAGCTAATGCTAGTGTTCGAGCATCTTGCAATCTATCTAATATATAATTGTTCAACGGTTCGTCACCGTCGTCATCAACTATTATTGGACGACGATAAGCAACGTACAGATCTTGTATTTCAAAATCTTCATTGTCGTCGCCGTCGACTGTACGATTACTTGCTAGCGGGCTTCGGGGCTTCTTTAGCAACAGCCGGTGCGCTTGCGGCCGGTACAGTAGTCGCTGCTTTTGTGTCACTTTTAGTGGCATCTTTTTTAGCATCTACTTTGCAAGTTTTGTCTTTAGCAGGATCACACTTAGCAGGTGCAGCAGCAGGTGCAGCAGCAGGTGCAGCAGCAGGTGCTTTAGCTGGCTCAGCTGCGAATACAGTTGCGGCAAACAAGGGTACGATTAGAGTAGCGATTGATTTCATTTTAAAATTTCCTTTTTGGTTAGTGTAGAGATTTCTATCTCTACATATATATAACGCCATAGCTTGAAAGTTAGTTGACAAGCAATATAGCCAAATATTATTTTATGCTCAAACTTTGATCGTGCAGATCACCGATCATTTTCATTAGTTTTTCTATGATTTTACTGTTACGTAGGGTCTTGTATACCAGGTTCTCAATACCGTATTCTCCGGAGTGTTTTAGGCCTAATTTGCGATAATTTCGAAGCATTTTTAATACTTTTCGGCCGGTTTCGAGGTCGTTTGATTCAATAGCTTTACCTATGACTGTCTGCCATATTTTGCTCATTCTTATGATCTCATCGGTGTTAATTTCTCGAGGTTGGCTATCTGGTTTTATTTTCCAACCACCTTTACTCAAACTATATGTAGCACTAACGGCAGGAAAGTTTAAATCTTCTATGTAGACTTCTACAGGAACGCCGTATATGCTGATATCGTATTGTTTTTTATAGAGTAATCTTTTAGTGTCAAACAGTTCGGCAGCTTCTTTATCGCAGTTCACCGTATCGAAGTCTACGATCAAATGTAGATCTAAATCGCTGTGTTTAGTATAGTAGTAGCTGACCTGACTACCTGTAATAATAATATCTTTAATAGTAAAGGGTATGTCTACGTATTCAACAAAGTCTTGTGCTATTTTTAGGAGTGCCAATTTCACTTCAGGGATCAATGAATCATTACGCCATAGTAGTGGGTTCAAGGTATCGTGTTGTTCAAAACCTAAATTTAACTCAAGTATATGCATAGACAACTATTTATTGATTAAATATGTTATATGATTACACAAAACTACCGAGGCTATTTATTAGCTGCCCATCCCAAGAAGACTGATCTTAATTTCAAGAAATCGGCTATAATTGTTGTAAACCATGATGAATCCGGAGCCATTGGGTTACAGATCAACAAGCCCTACAATAATGGAGTAAGTTTTGACACAGTAATGAGTAATATGGGATTAACCGCCAACAGAGATCAGCCGTTGTACAATGGTGGATCTGAGGCTACTAATAGGATACATGTCATACATAGTTTAGACTGGTACAGTTCCGGAACCAGTAAGCTCACTGACAAGATAGGGGTCAGTAATGATATCAGTGTATTAACTGCCATATCAGAAAATGAAGGGCCGGATCATTTCAAAGTAATAGCGGGATATACTAGATGGTTACCTGGGCATTTAGATGGTGAAATAAGTGGAGAAGATCCGTGGAACGTCAATCATAGTTGGACATTTGTTCCTGCAGAAGTTGATATAGTATTTGGGTTATCTGATGCAGATCAGTGGCATAAGATCATTTCGGAAAGTGGTCGTATGCAGATATCCACCTGGTTCTAATCTGTTTTATTTGACAATCCGGCCAAGATATTTCTAATATCTCCCACTGTTTTAGATGATTTAAGTTTACCTATAGGGTTACCTTGATTAATATCTATACCAAATATTTCTCCAGTTTCCATATCTGTAGTAGTAGTCACTGTGCTAGTACGTTTAAGTCCTGCATATACATTAGTGTTAGTAGTTTTTTGTTGATTAAATGAAGTTTCATATTCGTCTTCGTTTAAGTCAGTAATACGCAAGGTTTCTGTGTTGAATTCTAGATCAACCTTTTGCCCCACACCGCTAGAGCTACGTGTCTTCATAAACTGGATTTGATAGCGGCCCCGTTCCTTCATTGCTCTAGATGTGAAGATACCGATAACATTATCTGCGGTCATAATTTTACTAAGTCCACCCGAAATATGGCTATGGTCAAATTCAATTTCTTCAACTGCTGATCGATTCAATTGACTTGCAGTAACAGTAACACATTGAGTTTCCATAGCTAAATTTCTAATTTCTTCGCTAACGTATTTGTCCTTAACAAACAGATCGCTTGGGCTAACCTTAATGCTCAGTGGCATCATCAAATCCAAATAGTCAATCAATAACACATCTGGTTTGCATCCTTTCTTAACTTGATATTCTTTCAAGTACGCACGGATATCGTTACAATTTTTACCTGAAGGCATATATTTAATTTGTATATTGCCGCTTTTCTTTCCAATCATTTTTACTTTAAGTTCAACGTCGTCAATGCTTTTAAAAATTTCCCTAGTACTAATACCTGTGGTCATTGAGTCAAGACGCATACTCACCAGACCTTCAGCTAATTCAAAAGTAAGATATAGTACGTTCAGTCCTTGCAATGCCCAGTTAACTCCCAAGTTAGCAAGGAATAAACTTTTACCACCACCTGATCCAGCGCAGAAGATGTTTAGTTCACCGCGATTAAAGCCGCCGTATAATTTACGATCAATACTAGGCCAGCCTGTTGAAATTTGTCCGTTGCCATCTTTAAGTTTAGTAAGACGTGCTCTTGGATCTTCGAAGTAGTCAGTGCCCATATCTTTGTTCAGTGATATCTGTATAGCATCTTTAATCAATTTTTCTACTGGGCCGTAATCGCCTGCCTCTAGTAAATCGGCGCTTTCGATAATTGCACGTTCTAACCCTTTATGCCTACTAAAGTTCTCAAACTCATCCATAAGCCAATCGTAGTTTTCTTTTGGTAGTTGTATAGATTGCAACTCTATTTTGCAACTTGCATTAACAATTGCCACCTCGGGCATAACTTTGTAATCGTCAATATACTTGGTAATAAATGATGCGGTATCCTGATAGCGTTGATCAAAGTTCAAAGGATCAAAAATATTTTGGCAACGTATAAACGTCCCAGCATCTGAAAGAAACATCTCTAGATAGAGTTTTTGCATCTCAGATGTATAGTTTGGTTTTGGTGTTTTTTCTTTATTCATCTGTTAGGCTTTCTAATTTTTTCTTCAGTAGTTGTATTTTTATCTCATTATCAACTTTATAGTGCAATATTGTTGTTAGTGTATACAACCGTCCATATACTTCAGTTGCTTTAGCCGCATCTTTAATGTGATCTTCCCAAGGTGGTAGACTCACACTCCAGTTATTATCTAGTGCTGCTTTGACTAGTTTGGCTCCGGGTTTGTCTTTGTCAGGGACAACAATCACTTGTTTCCCTAAAGCATTTATCCGTGAGCACTGAGTCTCGTTAGGTTCATTGGTCATGATAGCAACACCATCGACTGCAATGGCATCAAACTGCCCTTCAACTACTATCACATACTTTCTCGCATGTTGTTGACGATCAATGTTGAATACGTAGCCGCTCTGTGCATCAGTCAGGTACTTAGGTTTTCCGTCTTTAATCTTACGACCAGTGTAGCCTACTATTTTACCTTTGTCGTAGAATGGTATAATTACCCGGTCTACATATCCAGGAGCAGGTGACCACATCCAATCATACCAATCGAGGCTCATGCCGCGACCTAATATATATTCTATTACTTTACCAATGTCTTCACTTATATCCGGAAGGTATGCAGTATTGATCCATTCTATCACAGTCATCGTTCCCTCGGGCAACGGCTTTTCTAATAGGTCAAATACTATTGCTTTTTTAAATACCGGTTGGTCATCTTTGAGTTTAAGTGTCATTAAACCAAGTTTGCTAACATCGGTGTCGCTTATGCCGCACCATTTGAATAACAATTTAGTATTGCTGCTCAGTAATTTACCAGGACTCCATCCTGCTTTAAACCCACAATTGAAACAGTGATATGTAAATCCTTCGTCAGTGAATAGGACACCGCCACGCTTTTTGGTATCAGGTCTATCGCCTCTATTATGGCAGCAGACAGCATTAAAACTTACCCAACCGCCGCTAGTTACTTTTCGATTAGGTGGTAATACTGTAGACAGTGCTGCCTGTAGTGTGTTCATACATCATAGTCTAACTTCTATATAGTATTTTGTCAAGAGTTCCGGAGTACGCAGTATTTCTATTATCTGCATCGTTTGGACCTTTAGCTGGAACATGTCTAATTCGGATATATGAATATACTCCGTTAAAGTTAGCATATGTTACGCCCGAATACAAATTGTAGGTCAATGTGTTAATCACGGTATAATTGTTGCCCGGAGTGTTGTCCAGTGATGCATCAATATATATTGTACCTTTATATGCACTCATATAAAACGCCACGGTATGCAATGCTGAGTTTCCGTTAAACTCCGGACTTGCATACATGTTACCTGTATAGTTTTCATATAGATCAGTTGCAGCATTCCATACAGGATTAAATGTAGTAACAATTGTACTATCTTTAAGAACAGGATATACATCGTTACTCAAATGTAAAGTACCTGCCATGCCGTAGTAGGTATTAGCATATGCAGGAGTAAAGGTACCGTCAGTATCCAACAATTTCACACTATATTGATAGCTAGATCTATCTAAATCTAATGTATCGCTTTCGTTAAGTGTAAGCAATGCTATACCTTTAGTTGCAGTACTTCCAAGGTCTAATATTTCAAGATTTTTTTCAACTATAAGTCTTTGATTAATAGCATCAAACATACTGAATACAAATGTTTGGGTATTATAAATTCTAATCTTTTTTTGATCGCTATTTTTAAACTGGACACGAACCTGATTTTTAATCCCTTTTTGTATTTTTAAGTCTTGTTGATACATAACCTGATTAACTCCTTTAATAGTTGTGTCCAAATCTAATATAACGGTGAAGGAGTTTGGATATAAATAGATTGGTAAATTTTGCATAAGAGTATTTATTTAAAAACAATGAGAGATCAGTTTCAAGAAAATTTTCCGTTTATATCATGTGTCAAGTCTAATGACAAAGAATATGTAGGAATAGTTATCAATTTTGATGATTTCATCGCCAGTATATATGATTTGTCAATGATATCGGAAGAAGTACAGCGGAAACTTTTTTTAGAAATGGGAGAAGTTTGGTGGTGGGAAAGCAATCGTAAAATACCTATTAACATTTTTCTAAAGACTGAAATGCAAATATTCAAGCCTTTTATCAAAACGTTCAACTCTAAAGATATAGAGTTAATATTTGGACCAATTGTAAATTTAAGTGATATTGCTGAAAAACGTGTTAAAAGAAAATCAATTCAATTAGTACGATCAGTTAAGAGTATTCGTGACTAATTTTTTCACAAATGAGATTCAATTGTACAATAATAACACTAGCATATGCAATTCCATGGGCATGTTTAAAGAAATAGGCCTGATCAGTTTTTGTCCATATTTCATTTTCTATCGCATCGAATCCCTGATTCTTGCATATTGGGATGAGATGTTTTTTTCCAGGTCTAATCATAGCCAGCACCATAGCTAACTGTATAATACTATTAGGTTTTAATTCTGCCAATAGATTATGATAACCGTTGACATGAAACAGTTGGTCGCACACTTCTTTTTCGTATAATAGATCCCATAATGGTTCAGTGTTAAGCAAGTATATTAGATGTTCTTCATTTCTAACATCTTTGTAAGCATTAACATTTAAAAAATCTATTTTAAAATATCCTCTATCTTCTGCTTCTTTGTAATCTATACTAGCGGTATCAGTTAGCGGATTGTACGGGATAGAGTGACAATATACTCCAGTATTGTGTTTTTTAAAAGTATGTTTTTCTTTTATCGCCGCAGGGATATGTTTGATCACATCAAGTATCTTTTTTCTATCAGCAAAGTCAATATCAATATCCATTATTCTCCACTTTCGGCCAATTTTAGCATTAAGCTATAATGTTCGTATGCTTTCTTTACAGCCGGATATTTATTTTTTAGATATTTTTCTTGTTCTTTTTGTTCCATAAGCATTTCAAACATTTTGTGATGACCTTGCTTTTTCATATTATTAAAAACCTGCGCTTCGAAATCTGCAATACGTTCTAATTCACTTTCTGCAATCTCTACAGTATACAGTGGTTCGCTGTCAGTTATGAAATCTACAGGTGAGACTTTATTAAAATCCATAGGATCTCTAAAATACTGCATGTTGATTTTGTGATAACGGTGTGCTCGTTTATTTTTATCAAGTACACGAATTTGGTGCTGTTCGCAAAACTGTTTTATATTTTCCATATTAACCCCACTTCAACGCAAACCAAGTTGCTAATTTTTCTTCGTAAAAGGTAAAATTAGTAAACCTCCTAACATCACCAATCATAGGGTCCCAGCGGGTTTTATAAAAAGCAAAATCAAAATCTTTTCCTTGAGTCAGGCCACTCTTTCTTATTTCTTTAACAATTTCTATAACTTCAGTAGGGTCTTTATTTAATATCTTAATCACGGTCATTTGACTCCTACCTCTGCAAGTATCTCTTTAACAAGTGCTACATCTGCTGGAAATTCTCTAAATTTCTTAATCCAATACTTAATATCAAATGCAGGAGCAATCATGGCCAATTGCTCGTCATTCATTTTACTTGCCATATCCTTACCTGAATTACAATTTAATAAAACCCAACAACTAATTTTTCCATTCATTATGTCGTGTACTGCTTTGTTAAGACTTACATAATCAAAGTAATGTGCATAATTTGCATTATGCAAGTCGCCCCATTCCATCATTGTTTGTATGGTTCGTTGCACAGCTGATTCTACTGGCTCGACCTTAAGCATCTCAAAAAGGTATTGATCATAAAGTTCGTCTCGACACCAATGATCTAATTTAACTCCACTTTTAATAACAAAGTCAATAAATTTAGAAGGATATAGTGGGTTGACATTGTTTATAAAGCTACCAAATTTTACAAAAGCATTATAATAAGCACTATCGCAAAAATGATTATAGTTCTTAAGAACTTTATTGCCTTGTGTAAGTTGATAGAATCTATTATATGCCATGAACCCTGCCTGTACTCTTTTTTCAGTTTCTTGTAGTGCTCTGCGTTTTCTTTCGCACATATGAGCAACAAGGGTTTTCATTTGCATAAAACTCTTGCCGCAATGCATACAGGTATTCGGTTGTTCCACTAATGATATCATATTGATTCTACTGCCCAATGTACAACTACCCAATCTTCAATACACTCTTTTTTAGACCAGGTCTTATTAAATTCTTCTTGACCAAATTTTTTAATCATCCGTTCTTTCCAATATGGGTAATATTGGGCAATGATTTCGTCTTCAGAAAGTGTTTCAACAACATCATTTCCGTTTTCATCAGGATAGCCGATTGTCCAGTATTTCATTGAAATTCTTTTCTATCTTGTTTATCAAACCCCATGTTATCAAACATCTCTATTTTTTCTTCGTCAGTCATTAAACTTGCCAACACTTTAATATCTTCCATTTTATATGTTGGATACAGATTTGCTAACAGTTTTTCAAATTTATTAAACTGAGATTTTAATGGAGAAAGATATGGGTGATAGATTTTAGTTCCTACACCAGTAGCAGTATATAATAACCAAAGTAATTTTTTATGATTTTTACTTAGTGTCCAGTGATGTTTATTAACTAATTCATTAGTTTTTTCAATAAACCATTCTTGTACATCGATGTTACTCGAATCAACATTGCTTATGTATCTTAACAATACATAGGGACTAAATTCTTTTAATTCTTCGACAGTGAGGTTATCATAGAATTCATAATTCTTTTTGTCAACGGCAGAAAGTAGTCGAGTTAAATCAAGTGCTCTTTTCTTTGGTTCTTTTTTAGGTTTTGCTGTTGCCATGATCTTTACTTAAATGATATATTATTATACACTGTTCCATGGCTTTTTGCAATGCAGGGTTTGTCCGGGCTTCTCGCCGAATCTCACCCCACATTTTACTTTCCATTATGGATTCGCGTAGTGGCCGTCCGTCTGCTGTACGAGGATCTGATTTATTTTCCATTTCGTATTTGTAACCAATTAACTTACGTTCTGTTTCGCCAACCTCTCGTGCATAAATTTCTTCGCCATTTCGTTCATAGATGTAAGAGGCACCTGGAGTTAGTGTTCCCATATTTTACCAACATCTAGTATAATCTACGATTTCACTTTGACGACTAACTTCTTTAACAAAGTAAGCACACATTGGTTTATTCCCACCAGCAAGGGGAGTACATAAAAGTTGTCCAGATTTCATTTTAGGAAAATACCATTTAACATCTTGATAGATGTCTATAATGTCAATCTCATGGAATTCTGGTCTAAATCCGCTTATAGGATTAAAACAAAATGTTTTAAATCCTCGATCATTTAAACTTGTCAAAGGAAGTACTTCCATATCTGGTCCTTCGGGATCACCTACTATAGTACACCAGTCTAATGGCATAGTAAGTTCGTATGGTCCAATCTTTAATACTGCGGCGGGTCCTGTAAAACTTTCAAGGAAGATGAGCGGGATAAAAAAGTAATCAGGATTTTGATTATCACTATTATCTAATACAGAGAATCTTAGATCCTCGTCTACCTCTTCAGGAAGGTCATTTAAGAAAAATGTTTTGTTGTCTGTGGTTAAAATTTGCATTATTGATATTTCACTTTTTGAATTTCGAACTGATATTTGGCGTCTTTATAGAATTTTTTACGTTCTGTAAGATGTCGTTTTGCGTATTTTGTAGATGCGGTGATATCCCAAATTTGGACAAAGTCTTTGTCGTCTGCTTTCCGAATACCTCGTCCAATTGATTGTATAACTCTAACAAAGCTCTTTCCGGGCTCAAGAAGAACCATATTAAAAATACGGGGGATATTAATACCCACAGCGGCCACACCGTAAGTCGCCACAATAATCTTGTTAGTACTAGTTTTAATTTCGTCATATTCTTCTTTTCTATCTTTTGTTTTCATTGAACCTGAAACAAACACACTGTCGGGAATATTGTTAACAATTAGTTGACCAGATTCAATTCTATCAACTAATACTAATGTATTTCCGCTCTCAGAAATTTTATTAATTAAATTACTAGCCCAGTCCATACGTGTTTCATCTGTAACAAGATATTTTAATTCGCTTGCATAATTTTCAAATTCTTTCCATTCTGCTGTTTGAATTACATTAACATGACAATTGCTAAGTACACCTTTTTCTTGAAGTTCATACGCTTTAACACGATGTACTACTTCTCCAAGACTAGCACGTAATGCTTGAAATTCATGGTCTGCTTTAGGCACTGTTCCAGTTAATCCCCAACGTATTGGAGCATTGGCTAAGTTATGAGTTAATAATTTTTTCAATACTTCGGCTTTGGCCATATGTACTTCATCAACCATAACACAACTAACACCGTCTAACAATTCGTTAAGTCTTAGTAGTTGTTCTTCTCCATCAAATTCTTTAGAGCCTTTATCAAGAATATTCAAACTTTGCCATGTGCATATGGTATGTTTCTTGTCTAGATTTTTTCTATCACCGTAGTAAACTCCAACGTCTAATTCACAATTAAGGAAGTCTTCCTCTGTTTGTTCAACTAAACTTTTATTAGGAACAATGGTCACTGTACGTCCATATTTTTCACATATTTTTGCCAAAGTTGCAGTAGTAATTGTCTTACCAAATCCTGTAGCAATTTCTTGAATACATTGGGGATTTTCTAAAAATTTATTAATAACCTCTACTTGATCGTCACGTAGTCTAATCTTTTGACCAGCAAATCGATGTCCTATTGGCCATGTTTGATCACCCCAAAAGTCTTCAGTTATCTCAGAAAAACTTAATAATGTGGTACGGCGTTGATCTTCTAATTTAATATAGTAATTTTTTGATTCTAAATATTCTAATACCTGTGGTAGCATACTCATATATGTAGTACCTCCAAGTCCGAAGAAACTAATACTACCGTCCCATCTACCTAATTTATAAGATGGTCGAAATCTAGCTGTAGGATCTTCGTATTTGAATTTTTTAACCAATGCTTTGCGAGTATCAAGATCTAAATTTTCAATCTTAATATTAACTTCATCTTTGATAATAATCTTACAACTTGTCAAAATTTAATATCCTTAATTTATGGTCATCTACTATATTAATTACGTTATGATGCCATTCTAATAGATTTTTAAGAGAATAATGTATATTATAAAAGTTAAAACTTACCACACAATTGAATTTTATTTGTTTATCAAGAATAGTTTTAGGAATCTTATTACTAATAATTACTGCTTTAGTATGATCACTTATACTAGAATTTAATTTCTGATCTCTGACGAAGTTATTAAACTCTATACCGGTTTCACTGGGTAATCTAAAAAGTACACATATTTCGTTATTAGCTATACCAATTTCTTTCAACAACTCTAAAGATTTTTTCATCTTTTCTAATTCGCTACCTCCTGGAATTACAATCATCACTGGCATCATATGCTTTATAATTTCGGTAACACGAAAACCGTCACTTTCCTCCAAATTTAATGAAATAGTTTCACCTGGATCTGCTAATAGGAAATTCTTAACCACTTGACTAGAATTTTTCCATTCGTCGGTGTTTTGGATGTTGTCGTCCCAAGTAGAGATTCCGAGTTTTCTTGCAAGGAACAAATTTTCTATAATATATAAATTGGTCGGTTGTGGTATTTTTTCAGAAATATTCAAAAATTTCAATATTTTTCCATTAAAAGACACTATAGGAATATATTGGTCAATGTTACTCTCAATTTCGTTAATTTGAGTTTGATAATTTTTAAATTCTGCGTCTACCGTGAAATCTTCTTCAATGGCTACTTGATTTAAAAACTGTAATGATTGCTCGTCGAGCGAAAAAAACCATGATTTATACTCCGAATCCCATTGTGCCATATTTAATTTAACTTTTTCTTGTCTAAACTTTGCCAACAATTTTTCGTTAAATGGAAACTCAACTTGAATTATTTTTCCAAAGTTAGGGTGATCAATAATTTTCATATGCTTGGCCAGGGTGACTGATCTACGAACAAGTCTAAACTTGGGATTTTCTAAAAATTGTGAAATATCTTGGCCAAATATTAAGTAAAGTTTTTGTGCTTGTCTTTTTAAAATTCTTACAGATAGTAGTTCTTGTTTTTCTGTAAATCCAGAATTTCGAGTAAGTTGATCGAAGAAACTGTAAATTAGTTTTGAATCATACGGATTCATTCCTACATTTTTACTTGTAGCTAACGCAATAACTAGGTCTTCAATATACATAAATTTATTATAGCACAAAACAAAAAGGAGATCAAATCTCCTTTTATTTACAGTACTACATCCTCTAGACCGGCTGTTCGAAGTTTAATTATATTACTTAGTTGCCATTGTTTTATATCTAGACCTTTGATAATACCTAACCATTGATTTCGTAAAAGTGCAAATTCATTGATAATTTTCTCCATATCAACCACATCTGCCTCGCCATCAACATATTTTTCGCAATCTCGACTACTAAGTGTTCTCTGATAGTTTTCTAGATATTTTTTAAATGCTTTACTTCGAGTACGCCGTAATTCAATATTAAGATATTCTAAAACAGCTTCAATTTCTTGAAGCTGATTAAATCGTTGCTCAACTATACCAGGCAAATGGGCGGAGGCTTTTTCTACATTTCCGTGAATCTTAACCTCGTATCTTGCGGCATCTAGTTCTTTATAAAAGTACTCTATACAGTTAGGAAGAAACGAGATATCTTTGCTTATTTTTGAATACCATGACATTACATATCCTCATCGTCTTCACCGTAATCGTAATCTGTTTCATCATCGTCTTCGTCATCATTTAACTCTTCAAGAGCAGCTGTAATAGCAGAATCTAAATGAGGATCGTATCCTAACAAACTCTCAAGCGTAGAAATTTCTACATCTTTACTGATTACAAAATCAACAAATTGCCCAGCTGCTGTTTCACGAGCTTTCTCCGGAATATAGTCTTTAAATGTATCCCAAATTTCAATAATTAATGCTTCTTCCATCATATTTCCTCAACAGTTTCTATTGATGCTATATCAATAACATTAGTATCGTCCCATTCTGCCATCATTATAGTCAATCCATCTTTTTCGTTATTATTCCATGCTTTACGGAATTGTTTAATAACTTCGCCGTCTTTAGTTGTATAAACGAGACTGTTGCCTTCCTTTTTCAAAGCACCTTTAGCTTCAAATAAATCAACTAATCCGCTAAATGGACTCATTCCAGTAACATATGGAATTTCAACTTGTACACTTTCAAATGGCTTAGAATACCGAGTTTTCATAATCTTACAGGCTGCACGTATACCGTTAACAGTTGTAGTTTTATTACCATCTGCATCAGTTTTTAATTTTAATTTACGCATAGCAACTACAATAGAGCTAGCATAAATGAAACCTTGACCACCTGATATTTTATCATCAGGATCAAACATATCCTGACTAGCATATGTATGATTAGTACACACCATACCAACATTCCAAGAACCAAACATATTTACACAATTGCGAACAAGTGATGTAAGTGCTTTGGGCTTACGACCCATATCGCCTTTCATCTCACCTGCCTCAAACTGATTAACATCAGTAGGAGTTAACAACATACCCAACGAATCAATAACAAACAATACTTTAGGACGTGAGTCCTCAGGCATAACTTTGTATTCTTTCATGAATTCACTGATAGTTTTTGCCACATCGTCAATCATAGCCATGTTAAGTTTTAGAAGTTTTTCTTCACTTGTATTAACACCTAAATTAAGTAACCATCTTTCATCAAGGGCGTTTTCGCTGTCAACAAGCACGACATAAATGCCTTGCTCTTGAGCATGTCGAATAATATTTCCAGCGCATATATATGATTTTCCTGCACCACTTTCGCCGGCAAAAACTGTAACTTTACCTAAAGGGACTCCCTTAAAGAAGTCCCCCGAGATAAGATAGTTTAAAGCGTAGTTTCCAGTAGATATCCAATCGGTAGGATCGTTAAAGCCAATACCAAGTCCGTCAATAGACTTAGTGATGGATTTACGAAACTTCGATATATCGAAGGATTTTCCCATCACTAATCTCCTTATTCAGTCTTTTGTCGATTGCGAATCATGTTAATGATATCGGCTGCTCGACTCGATGCCTCACCGCCGGCGCTTACTGCTTTTGGAGCAGGTGCGGCAAATGATTTTTCAGCTGTCGCAACATCTTCTTCCCAAGGTCCAACTTCTTCAGCTACTGGGGCAGTTGCCTTAGGTGTCGGAGCAGGAGTTGATGAGCCGCTAGCTTCATCACGACCGCCAAAGCCTGCTGGCTTAAAGTATTGGCTCCACTGAGCTGGATCATATGCGTCACCGTCGACCGATGCAGCAAACATTTCTGCAATAACTTTAAGTTCAACCGCACCTGGTTTCTTAGGAAGGAACTCATTAAGTTTAAACATTCCATATTGTTTAATTGCTGCTTGTTCGTCTTCACTTAACGCACGTTCACGTCTTGACCAAGTTGAAGTAGAATAATCAGCATAACCACCTTTAGTAGTTTTAGCAATCTTAAAATCTAAACCACGAACTTCGTCTGTAGGCAATTCTTCAATCTCGGCGTCCATCAATGCATTTTTAACAATATTAAAAATTTGACTACCAATAATAAATCTACGAATTGGATTCTCAGGAGTCTTACCTTCTTCTTTATATTTGCTATCTACCACAAATCCTTGGAATAGATAAGATTTCTTTTTCCAATATTTACGACCCATATCTTCTAAACTCTTGTCTTTGAACCAAGGACGAACCTCAGTAAGAACTGGACAAGTCTCACCCCACATTTCCATACAGGGGACTTGCACAGTCACGGGTTTAGAATTTGTTTCACCTTTAATACCAGCAAAAGGCAATTTGATCATTGCTCTCTCTAACCAGAAAAAAGTGTTGTTTGTGTCGCCATCAGGCAAGAATCGAACTGTTACGTTTGTATTCTCTGCGATGTTCCAGTGTGGATAGATTGCGTTGTCGCCGCCGGAAGATCCGCCGGTATTTTGTGCGCTTTGTTGAAGTTTTGCGCGAATTTCTGCTAATGTTGCCATAATAATGTTCCTTAATAAAGTTTTATGTGCCGCTTTCTTAAAGCCAACTGACTAAAAGAAAAACTGTGCATAGCGTTAACTATACACAGCTTTATTTATCCCGTCAAGAGATTTATTAATTTATTTTGCCAATTATTTTTTAAAGTTGGACAGCCTTAAAATGGTTTCCAATTCAGCATTTTCTTGTTGCTGCTGTCTACGATTTGGAGTAGCCATTGGCGGTTTGCCGTGCTGTGCGTGTGCAGGGACTCCGGAATCTTTTTGTAACTGACGTAGCAGCTCGTCATCATCTGGAGCAACTTTATCTAAGATTTTCTTACCAAATGCCTTAGCTTTGTCCATCATGCCTTCTTTTTCTATTTTTGCTTGTCCCATGCCTTCTACTCTTTGTTTAACATTACCTAGTAATTCCTTTAATCTTGCTAGTCCGTCATCACCATCAACTTTAGTACCATGTCGTTGTTGCCATTCCATGGTTAGTTTTTCCATAAATTGTTCGGCCATTTGGCGTGCATGTTGTCCAGCTTTGTCACCAAATTTTTCTGCAATTTGTTTTTCAACATCAAGAGCAATCCCCTCACCGCCACGGAATGGACCAACATCTGGATTATCTCTATTATAAAAACTCTTAACAATCTTAGCAACTTCTTGTATCATACTTCCTGAGTTGTTTTCTGCTACTGGTTGTGCAGGAGGGGCCTCTGGTGCAGGTGCTGCCATTGGGTCCATCGGAGGAGCCTCTGGTGCAGGTTCTGTTTCGCCTGTTCCACTTAATCCTAATGCTACTAATAGTTCTGGATAACTCTCCTGCGCCCACATTTTTAAAACTTCTATTGGATCAGCCGATTGGTCCAACTCAGATGCTGCTTTAAATTTATCTTCAAGATCACTATCAGTTAATCCCAATCCACTAAAAAATTGCCAGGCTGTTTGCCCATCTGGTCCTAATTCTAATTCTGCATTAGGTAACTCAGACATTGCTGTCTTTAATGCTTCCACTTCATCATCTGTAAGTTTACCTTGTTCAGTTGCCTCGGCCCATTCTTCAAATTGTGCAAACATGCTTTCTTTTACATCTTTTTCATCATCGCATTCACAAGGGTCTTTATGGCATTCGGGGCATGTTGCTTCTTTAATAAAATCTTCTAAATCTACAGTATTAGTTTCTTGCATAATACTATGAATTAACGGAAAGAAACTTGCCAGTTCTTCTTTAAAATTTGATTGAGTAAATTTAGCTTTATAAGTCTCCATAGTTATGGGATCTAATTCCATTAAGTCGTTTCCAGGTTCTGCACCAGTTAATTCAGAAATCCAAGATTCATAATGATGGCGTTTACTCAATGCTTCAATTGTAGATTTTAATTCTTGTAAACGTCCCACGGCTCGTTCTGTAATTCCCATAGCATCGTCATGTAGACTTGTATGCTGTACTTGTCTTTGAAATTCTTGCAATTGAGCAATTTGTTCGCTCATTCTTACAATGGCCTTACCGCCCGGATCATGTGGTGCACCTCCGTGATCCACGTGTTGAGCCATAGCAAATGCTCCAGCTGGGTGGATAAAGGGATATTTAAATCTTTCACCTTCACTATTTTGAATATAAATTGCTCTAATATTTTTACGTTGACTACGAGCACCTGGATACATTTCGTCAACTGCTTTATGATGTCTTACAATAACTTCAGTTGCGCCTTTTACGGCCCGGCTTGTTTTTTTAGAACTTTTTTGGTTCCATCGAGATTCTTGTAGGCCTTTGCGACTTTCGGCCAATTGTTTAATTACAGCAGTGGCTGCTTTGGCTTTTTCCGGCGGCAACTTGGTAATCTGAGCAGTAGTGTATTGTTCAACTTTTTCAGTACTGCCCAGTTTCTCAGCAGCCATGTCCCATAATTTTTCAACGCCACTTATGCCTAGTTTGGCCGCGCTGTAAGCACTGTATGCGGCCAATGGGATACCAAGTAAAGGACCCAGTATGCCAACAATAGCCGGCGCACCTGCGGCAGCGAAAAGACCTAGGCCAATTCCACCTGCCATTTTGGCCAGGGCAGGTGCGTCTTCTTCAACACCTTGCTCCCTATACACTCCGTCCATATTTTGTTTACCTTGTCCACCAGTGGCTTGAGTTAAAGCAGTTAACAAATCATTAAATTTTAGTTTAGGATTAACTAACGCACCTGGTACAATAGTTTTATCGCCGTATACTAGATCAGCATCGTCAAAATAAACAGGTGCGTCTTTTGGCAATCCTGCTTGTTTACGCAACCAGTTTGTAAGTTTCATTTGGTCACTAGTTTTTTCATAATATCGAACGACATTATAACCGTGTGCGCTGCCTTCCGCCACATATTGGTGTGTTCTATCTTGTAACATTGATAGGAGTTTTTCGGCAACTCTTTCTGGATAATCCTCATATTCTATACCTAAATCATATTGTAGTTCATCAAATTCTTTTTGGATATAACGTCCAACAGGATGTGTAATACTATCTCCAGCATCTACAATTTTTAAAATTCTGTCACTATCAAATTCTGGATTATGCACTACTTTTCCAACTTTTTGCAGTAATGCATTATTATCAACACTAGGACTCATTCTTGATATTAAATTATCGCGTGGGGTGTTTGTTAGTTCGCGGCCGGTGTTTTCTGACACACCTTTTTTAATTTTTTTAGTTTCGTTCATATTATTCATTTCTGGGTCTTCCTTAGGTGCTTGCGTAGTAGCCAAATGTTTAAAATCGTTTTTGTCAAGATTACTTTTAGCAACATCTCTTGTGTCAAACCGTAATAGTCTACGCATAGAAAATAATCTCATTTCTTTTAAGAAACTATACCATATCTGTTTGCTGGGATCGTCTTGATTTTCAGTAATACCCTGACTATAGTAAATCTTTAAGCTGCCTAACTCATTTAGACTAATGCTAACTCGACCTAGATTCACTCCTTCATTTACAAAGTCAAAATCAAAAAAACGTGCTTCAGCTGGATCAATAGTAACTGCTCCGGTTTCGTCCCCCATTTCTAAATTTTGGAAACGGCTACGAACCTTGTCGAATAGGTCTTGAGAGATTATTTGTATAGCTTTCATATCAGTTATTTATTAATAATTGCTGATGTATATGGGCATGGGCATTAAGAATTCGTCTTCGCGTTCTTCTCGCATCTTATCGTATATTGCAGGATCCCATTCTTGTAGCATAATAGCCATACGTATGACTAGTAACGTAGCACTTACTAAATCGTCGTGTTGCCCTACTTTTGCTTCAAAACTAACCCCTTTAGCAATATATGCTTTAAGTTCACTAATTAACACTTTAGAATTGATTCGAAATCTTTTACTTTCTATCAAGTGTTTTAGTTTTGCACAAGCATTAATTTTACTTGAGTTAGTGGTGTTAAATCCTTTGCGGAATCTGCGTATATGTCCCTTTTTAATTGGCTCACTTAAAAATAGTCCCGGAATACTTTCTTCACCTGCTTCTTCTATAGCTACTAAAGCCGCTTCTCCTATATTGTTGTTTTCTACTGAATAATATATGCTCGATTGCACACCTTTACTAGCACATTCGTCATTGATAAAGTTAGAAAGATCACGCAATATTCGCACTTGTCCTTGAATTGTAGTTAAATTATGTTGCCATTCTCCAACTTGTTCAAACCCTGGAATCTCTAAAATTTGTATAGCTGATGGGTCTCCTCCAGTACCTAAGCTAGGATCTAATGCTATAAGATATGTACTCATTGGATTAATTTTCTTATACCAACGAGCTTGCCCCATTTTCATAATTGGATCAATGCCTTCTAGACCGGCTAAACAAATACTGTTAATTAAAGTTTCATCAAATACCAAGAATTCACAATCGTGCTCTCGGCGGAAGCGTTCTTCCCCAATACGACTTCGTTCTTCATNTGCCCAATTTTCATCACGATCTGGATGTTCGTTCCAATATGCCCTAAAAGGAAAAAAGCCGTTNNTCCCTAAGGATTGCTCATTGCCGTGTTCATCAAACTTATTATTTGCTTCTTTCCATATGTTAGCAAATTGATCTTCATCTGAGTTAGGAGTCGATGTAATAATTGCCTTACCACCAGTAGCCAGTGTAGGAGATATAGACGTCCAAAATTCTACTGCAATATTTGGTTCAACGAACGCAAACTCGTCGGCGTATAGTAACGATAGTGATAAACCTCGACCTGTTGTTTCGGTTGTTGTTTGTGCAATAATACGTGACCCGTTATCAAACTCAATGCTTTGTTTGTTATAACTTTTTACGCCACATCGAATGTGATCTGGACACAATTCGTAAGCATATCTAATACGTGCCATAATCTCTTGAGCACCTGCAAATTTGTGGGCAGCAACAAGTACTGTAGAATCTGGAATAAACATTGCAAACCATAGCAGATAGCCTGACGCTGTTGTTGTTTTACCTGTTTGACGAGGTAATAAATTTACATTAAATCTATTTCCGTGATAGCTGTTAATTAATCTTATTTGATATTCAAACGGTACATATTTTAATTTGCCCTTAACAGGATGTTGTATATAGAAAAAATTCTCAAGAAAATAATGCGGACCAGTATCCGGATCTGAACATTTTAATAAATCTTCAATATATTTCTCAGTAAATTTTTGAGAACTATATGCAGTTTTGACTAGTTTGTTATCTGTATATGCCATATTACTATTTAATGAAAAAAATAGCCTCCGAAGAGGCTATTTGATAAAGGTATACTTTTATTAATTTTCGTTAACAAACCTTTTATATTGTGCAAATAGATCTGTTACTGCTTCTTTCATATTTGCGTATGCTTTTGGACTTGTTCCGTCCATTCTATCGCCTTGCCCTGGCTGATTCTCTTGATGTGCATGTGCATTTGCATCAAACTCATTTTTATCATTTGGGTCAGCTGGAGTATTATCATACTCTTTAACTGGCTTGTTATCGTTTTCTATGTCATGATCATCCATATCGTGATCACCATCATTATCTACATCACCATGAGATGCACTAACATCATCACCACCCATAGGATTTAATTTATCAATAACTGATCGCATTGTGTCTACTGGAGATACAGGTCCTGCTCCAACTGGTTCTAATGTCTGCGGTACTAGTTCTCCGCCCATAGGTTCTTCAACTTTATTAACTCCTGCAAGTTGCATTATGGTGGCTAGCATATTACTTAACTCTTCGCCGCTGCCAGCAGTCATGTTTATACTTGCTGGCATAGATGGTTTTTCAGGAGGCATTGACATCATACCCATTTCTGGCATCATTCCACATTCTGCAACATCCAAGTTTTCTTTAATTATATTAGGATTATCTGCATCAAGTTCTGCTAATCTTTTTATTACGTCAATCATTTGCATATTATTTTCCTTTGCCACTTATAGGGCTAGTGTTACCTGGTTCTGCATCTGTATTGTACTTAGCAGGCCCGTCAGTGGGAATTTCCTCTCCACGCTCGCGTCTTTGTAATTTTAATATATCATTTAATTCTTTAACAAAGCCGCTATTATACTTGTCTCCGTAATAATCTTCCATTTTAGCATTTGGAGATTCTTTATAATCCGGATCGGTCAACAACGCACCTTGTCTTTTAGGCTGTACGTTTTGATATTCTTCAGTAGGTTCGTTAGGACTGCGAACTACTAAATGTTGTTTATTTACTCCCAATTCTGCTGCTAGATATTCTGTTAGTTCAAATTGTGTTGTTGGGTAATCTAATACAACTTCGTATATATTAACTTCGCAATTTTTAACTTGTGGGAAATCTAATGGCAAGGCCTGAATAGGAGTCTTAGATTTTTTAAATCCTGAAAGAGTGTTATCCACTGTAAAACGGCCTAATAACCGTTTCATACTATCTTCTTGCTCGGTGGTCATTTCTCCGGCAATTTTGATACGGAAGTCATATTTCTTTTTTGATTCAGTTAGATGTTCTTTAAATGATTTCATAGTATGTTATTTATTAAGATTCTTAAGTTTTTCCAAAATACTATTTCGATCGGTGATAATATATCCTTCACCGTCTATAGTATTGCCGTCTGCCGCACCATGCTTTTTGTCTATTGCTAGTTTTTTAAGTTGTAAATCAACCATTTTTAGTTTCTTGTCAATTTTGTTGGACTTGGCAGTAATCGCTGCATTCATCATCTGTGCAGCAACTTCAAACATACGTGAACCATAGCGAGCTTCGACATTCATACCTAAATCCATCAAATCGTCGTAGGCTTTTTCGGCTTTGTCCGCAAGAGCGTCAAGTTCGGTATCTGCCATATCTCCTAACCCGACTACCCTGGGCAATGCTGCTGAGATTTTGTTAAATTCTTCTAATTTATCTTGTAAATTAATTGTAGGTATAGGGCTTACATCAACTGATTTCGATTCTATTACAGGATCGGCAGGTTCTATATTTAAAAGGTCTTCTAACTTTTTTGTCATATTCTTACTTATTCCGATTTCTACCATTCTGGAAAATATCGCCCTCGTTTACAATCCTAAATTTAATACCTTGACTCTGACACCACTTGGCTGCGGCCGCCCACTTGGCTTGATTCTTAACAAACTGAGCCTGATTGTAGGGATTTTTCCCCACACGTTCTTTTAAAGTTTGATTAGCTGGTTTAATTTCAATAACCTCAACATGTGTTTTCATAGTTTTGTCAACATACGAAATTAAAAAATCAGGAACATATATAGTATGTTTTCCAGTTAACGGATCTCTATAAGGAATTTTTACACTTTCACTAGCCCATTGTTGTATACTGGGATTATTATCGCAAAATGTCATAAACGTAAATTCCCAAGAGCTTCTGTATCTAGGAGAACTTTGTCCCATATACTTTTCAGGATTTTTTATTTTGTAAACCCCCTG
>JGI12421J11937_10000173_pt1 | contig 23642 bp, 24 predicted proteins | sample LakErihyJuly2011_2_FD_11937 | JGI IMG/M metagenome (IMG submission 11937)
ATCTCTGCCAATAATGACAAGCTTTCCTTTGTCTTTACTAAGCACCCAAGCGCCGTATGCAGAAGCAAATTTAACAATATCTAAAGGTGTTAAGTTCTCATCTGGGATACCGCCAATCGTGCCTCTAAAGCCTGATATTGATTTAATTAATGTCATTGATTTTTGAGGTTGCAAAAATACGCAATTTATCATAACTAAAATAACAGATTACTAACAATATGATTGTTGAAATTTCACATAAATTTCATTTTTGTATGTCAAAAAGCATAATAAAAAGTATTTAATTGCGATAAAATTAAATGTTTAAACTGAGTTTGATATTTTGGGGTCTTTTATGCTCGTTTTTTGCAATTTAGACCACTTATACGACACAATAAATGATTCCAAAAATAAAAAATGGATGTTACAGAAAGGGAAGTTTGAAGGATATCTGCTCCGAACATTTGCTGGAAATAAATGCTTAAACGCTTACAGTGATCATTTGCCAATTGGGTTAAGAATACAAATTAATGATAAAGAAAAAAATTAGAACAATAAACAGAGAGTTAAGTTGGCTCTCGTTTAACGACCGTGTGCTTCAAGAAGCTAATGATGTGCATGTGCCTTTATTAGAGCGTTTAAAGTTTTTGGGAATATTTTCTTCAAATTTAGATGAGTTTTTTCGTGTACGTGTTGCCACAAATAAACGGATGTTGCAGGTAAAAAGCTCTAAAACCAACACGATCAATAAAAAAGAGATTCAAGAAGCATTGCAAGATATTTACAACAAAGTTGTTATTCAGCAGGTTAAATTTAACAATATTTACAATCAATTGCTGAATGAATTTAAAAGTAAAAATGTCTATTTTGTAAACGAAAAACAAATCAATATTCAACAAACCTTAGAGGTTAGAAAGTATTTTAAAGATGAAATCATCAATACCATATTTCCTCTCATTTTGGATGCAAAACAATCATTTCCATTTTTAAGGGACAATACGGTATACCTGGCTTGTAAGTTAAGTAATTCCATCACTAAAGAGAAAAAGTACGCCTTAATTCCATTGCCAACAAAGATTAAGAAACGGTTTTTTCAATTGCCAAAACAAGGCGGAAATACATACATGATGTTTATTGATGATGTCATCAGATGCAATCTTGATGTGGTGTTTTCTAGTTTTGAGTTTAATATGTTCGAAGCTTATACGATCAAGTTAACCCGAGATGCAGAAATTGATTTAGAAAGTGATGTGTCTTTAGATATTCTCGATACGATCAAGAATTCACTTAAACAACGTAAAAAAGGTCAACCAGTGCGACTGATTTACGATCAAGAAATGCCAAAGGATTTTATAAAATTCATCAATCAAAAATTAAAACTTTCGAAAGATGAATTAATCCCAGGTCAGCGTTACCACAACTTCAGGGATTTTATTGGATTCCCAGACATTAAAAAAACGGATTTAAAATATCAAAACCTCGAACCTTTAACTATTCCGGAGTTGGATAAGGCAAAAACTTTATTCAATGCCGTTAGAGCAAAGGATTTTTTAATCAGCCATCCCTACCAACCATTTAGTTACATTATTCGTTTGCTGAGAGAGGCTGCAATAGACCCTAATGTTGTTAGCATTAAAATAACTTTATACAGGGTGGCCGAAAATTCAAATGTTGTAAATGCGTTAATTAACGCGGTTAAGAACGGAAAAAAAGTAATTGTTATGATGGAACTTAAAGCCCGATTTGACGAAGAACATAATATCTATTGGAGCAATAAGTTAAGAGAGGAGGGGGCAACTGTTTTGTTTACAATACCTAGTTATAAAGTACACACAAAAATTTGCCTTATCTCACGAAAAGAAAAAACTGGTTTGAAAAATTATGCCCATCTAGGTACCGGAAATTATAATGGTGAAACGGCAAAATTCTATTGCGATCATTCTGTTTTAACAAGCAACAAGCGAATAACCGACGAGTTAACAAAAGTGTTTAAATTAATTACTGATTTCAAGCCTGAAAAATATAAATTCAGCACAATATTGGTTTCCCCAATCAATTTAAGATCCACATTTATCAGACTTATTGATGCAGAAATTTCGAATAAAAAAGCAGGAAAAGAAGCTTACATCATTATGAAAATGAATAGCTTGGTTGATCTTGAAATTATTGACAAATTATATACTGCGAGCAATGCAGGTGTACGAATTGATTTAATTGTTAGGGGCATATGCTGTCTTGTGCCAGGTATAAAAGGCAAAAGTGAAAATATAAATGCCATTAGTATTGTCGATAAATTCTTAGAACACGCGCGGGTATATGTGTTTGCCAATGCAGGTAGAGAGCGCATATATATGGGATCTGCCGATATGATGACAAGAAATCTTGATAACCGAATTGAGGTTTGTTTTCCGGTCATTAGCCCTGATATTAAACATGAAATTAAAAAAATGCTAAGTATTCAAATGTCAGACAATGCCAAGGCAAGGATTTTGGATGCCTACCAAATTAATGAATACAAACCCAATGNCATACCAAGGATACGTTCACAGGTGGAATTTTATAATTATTTAAAAAATAAATATGAAAACANTTAAGTNTTNNGCAANAAGCTAAGACAANTTACCAATCAAAAAATAATTTGNCTTATTTATTGATTTTTGTTTTNGATGGTAAGACTATTGTTNAAATATCTAAAAATAGACTAATTGTGCGCTTAGTAGTTTCGCTTNTCTCTGCCGCCGCCATATGACTTTTTGGGCGGTTTATTTCCGCCTGNTTTTGGGGCAGAACCTTGGCCTCTGTTTGNTCTTGGACCATNCGATGGTTTGGCTGCCTTTGGTGGATTTTCATCCAATAAAGGAAAATTATGCTCGTTAATAACAGGGATCTTCATTGAAATTAATTTTTCAATGTTTTTTATGTCAACACGTTCTTCTGCATCGCAGAATGAATAGGCTGTTCCTTTGTTACCCGCTCTGCCTGTTCTTCCAATTCTGTGCACGTATGTTTCTGAAATATTTGGAATATCAAAGTTGATTACGTATTCCAATTCATCAACATCAATTCCTCTGGCTGCAATATCTGTCGCTACTAAAACGCGGGTCGTTTGTGCCTTAAAGTTGGCCAAAGCTGCCTGTCTTGCATTCTGAGCCTTGTTGCCATGGATTGCTTGCGCTTTAATGTCGTTTTTTACTAAAACCTTTACAATTTTGTCGGCACCATGTTTGGTTCTTGTAAACACAAGTACTGTTTTGATTTTAGAATCTTTTAGTATGTCCAAAAGCAATGCATTTTTATTGCCTTTGTCTACATAATACAAATATTGTTTGATTGTCTCTGCAGTCGATGACACCGGAGCTACCTCCACTTTTGCAGGATTGCTAAGTATGCTGCTGGCTAATTTCACGATCTCTGGCGGCATGGTGGCAGAGAAAAATAAAGATTGTCTTTTCTGAGGCAGTGCTGCTATCAGTTTTTTTACATCATGAATAAATCCCATGTCCAACATACGGTCTGCTTCATCTAAGACAAACATTTCTATTTGTCTTAAATTAATAAAGCCTTGTTGCATCAAATCAAGCAATCTTCCCGGTGTAGCAACCAAAATGTCAATGCCTCTCTGCAGTGCATTTACTTGCGAATGTTGTTTTACACCACCAAAAATTACTGTATGGTTTAAACGGTGGTATTTGCCATAGGCTTGGATACTCTCACCAATCTGTATCGCCAGCTCCCTAGTTGGGGTAACAATTAAACATCTAATTGGTCTATTTCTAGAATTATTTTCATTTTTGTCTAATAATTGAATGATTGGTATGGAGAAGGCCGCTGTTTTGCCAGTACCAGTTTGTGCGCAACCTAATAAGTCGCGTCCCTCTAAAACAATTGGAATGGCTTTAGACTGAATAGGCGTGGGTTGGGTATAGCCTTCTTCGCTTAGGGCTTTGAGTATCTCAGGTGTGAGATTTAAATCTTGAAATGTCATGTTTGTTTAATAAAATACCGATGGGAACTTTTTTGAAAGAAACAATCGCTAAACCAATAAACGAAAAACTTAAAAAGTTTTTTTGTGATATAAAGAGCCGTGAGATAAATATTCTGAATCAGATCCGAAAGGTTTGGCAAAGGTAATGCTTTTTTACCAATTTCGAATTACTGACTTAATTCACTTGGATAAAATACAAATTATAATTTGATAAGATGTCTACCAATTTGCCCATTCGGGCTAATTAATTGATAGTAATAATTTCCCGGAGGCAGATCATGTCCATCTAAATGGTAGCTGTATTTTCCTTTATCAACTGTTTCGCTGAGCAAAGTTTTGATCAATCTTCCTTTGTTGTCAAATAAGTTGAGCTCTACTTTTCCCGCAGGGACACTGTATTCAATATTTGTGAAATCTTTAAATGGGTTGGGGTAGTTTTGAAGTAAACTGATTTGTTCAGTTCTGAAATTTTTAACCCATAAACCTTGCTTGAAAATTGGCAATGTGTCGAAATGTTTGAGCAAAAGTGTTGAATCTGTTTTGCTGCTAGGGGTTTGAAACCAGTCAATTAACACAGAGGCATATATTTGTCTGAAATCATATTGCATAGGAATATTGTCATCAACACTAACACTGCTTGGGATGTTCGGGTTATTGCCAATAATTGTAGGATTTACTTGTGTGCCAAAGACGATTAATGGCGCAGCCGCTCCATGGTCAGTTCCGCGGCTATCATTGCTTTTTATTCTTCTGCCAAATTCACTGTAGGTCATACCCGCGACACGGTCGGCAATACCCAATTGTTCGCAATCATTTTGAAATGCCGCAATAGCATCTGAAACATTTTTCCACAATGTAGCATGGTTTCCCGTTTCGTTTCCTCCAGTTGCAGATACCTGATTCGAATGTGTGTCAAATCCACCCAAACTTACAGTGTATATAGGCGTCTTTAAACCTCCTGCAATTAAATTGGCTACTATTTTCAACTGATCTGCTAAGGTATTGTTGCTCGGATAGATTGCTTTGTTGGTGCTTGATTGAGCTGCTGCTTTTACTGTTGTGTTGTATTCTTGGGTTTGTTGTAAAACCAGGCGCACATAGGTTAATTCGTGCCCAGCAGGTGTATTTGGCGCAGCATCTACTGTGCCACTTACCAATTGGTAAAAGCTGCTGGGATTTGATATGGCCATCCCCGTGTTTACAGTATTTCCCATCAAAGCCATAGACACGCTATAGCCAATTGAAATAGCCAATGGATCAGGGTCATTCAAATTCGGGTATCCATCAGGAAATCCTGGGTATAAATCTTCTAAATACCGGCCTGCCCAGCCTGAATTCAAAAATTGAGAACTTTCACTGGCTGTATGCCAAATATCGGTGGCTCTAAAATGCGAAAAATTTGGATTTGGATAACCCACTGCTTGCACAATGTTTACCTTTTGGTTGTTGAACATCGTTCTCAATCCTGTCATTGCTGGGTGCATGCCCACTCCATTAATTCCATTCAAGGTTAATACTTTACTTTCTTGAATCAAAATATTGCTCCGTGCATTGGATAGGTTGGTGTATTGGTCGGTAGGGATTATGGTGTTTAGACCATCATTTCCCCCATTCAATTGTATCATTACAAATACCCTCCCGTTTTTGGCTGCAGCTTCTGAAATCGCTTTGAGCATTGGTGTGGCAGCATATGCTTGAAATTTCATACCGTCGATAAAAAACGGCAACATGGCTGCAGGAATTGCTTTCTTTAAAAAATCTTTTCTTTTCATATTGCTTATGCCAATTGGTTTTCTGCTAAGTCTAATAAATATTTCAACATAAGGTACAGTCCATTTGTAACCGTAGTCTTTTTATTGTTGTCTGTTGGGTTGTTTAAATAATCGTTCCATGCATTTGTCCAATAGATGTCATTGTTTTGTCCAAATAATAAGGTGCTTTGCTTTAATCCTGTTTTTTGGGTTGTGCTAATGTCCATTGCATATAGAAAGTCGATTGTTTCCTGGATGAGTATGTTGGGGTTTGAAGGATCAGAGGTTTTTTTGGCAAACTCAATAACATCTGCTTGAAGTTTTTTGCTGCCTTTATAGGTGAATCCGTATACAAGTGCTACGGTGTACTGAATGCGTTTGGGTAGGGTGTCCGAATTAAGCCAAAGTTGGTGGTATTGAGGTGTTTGATAATAGGCTGGCCATCCTGAAACACTAGGAGGGTTGCCCAAAAACATTCCTGAAACAGCAGCGCCGGCCCAAATAGAATAATACGCATCTTGTGTGTCCTCAGGGGTTAAATTTGGGAATTGTACATTAAATTGCTTGATGACACCAGCTAATACATCCAAAGGGTTTTTTATGTAACATCCAATGTTTTTGCTGTCATAAAAATGTTCACTCTTGAGCAATGCAGTCAAAAGGGGTTTTATTTCCCAGTTTGTTTTAAAGTCATTTGCAAGAGGGATAATCACATTGTTTTCAATATCTGCATCAATGACATAATAAATGAAATATCTGTAGAGTTTTCTAACCACATGCCTTGCCACTACATCACTTTTAGTGAAAATCATATTGATTAAATCGTCTGTTTCTGTTGCCCCTGCTGCACCTGTCTTTCCGGATATAACTGTGTTGTTGAAAAAGCTTGAAAATGTTTTGTTGGTTTGATCGTGCAACGCGTCAGAGAAAAAAGTGCTTAAACCCGCATTATTAATACGCCATCCGGTTAAAACTTTTGCAGCTGCTTTTACATCGGCTTCTGTGTATTGACTGTCTGGAAGTTTGCCAAGTGTAAACAACTCCATTAATTCCCTAGCATAGTTTTCGTCTGGAGCTGTTTTGGTGTTGACATAACCATTAAGATAAATTAACATAGCCATATCGACGGTTACACTTTTAACCATCGTCTTAAAATTACCGAGGCAATTTTCCCTTAACAACTTATGATGGCGGAAGGCGATAATAGGCGATGAAACCTGTTCAACCTCTGTTGCAAAATGGTTGTGCATAAACACCGTCATTTTTTCGCGAATGTGCCTTTCAGGATTCAGAACCTGTTTCATGTTCCAAGCGTATATCGATGCTCTTCTTTGTGAAGTGAAATCATTATTATCAGGGCCATTAACCCATGTTGCGCCGGATGCAATGTCGGGGTCAATGGTGGTTTTGGTGTTGTAGCCATTAATTGGTGGACTTGGCTGGGCGCTTGGAATGTTTAATAGATAGTCAACCGCATCAGACATGGTCATTGATTTAAAAAAAGTGATGTCAGACCTGTCAAATCCAAATAATGTTCGCCTCAACAAATGCTTAACTTGCGTTTCGCCCCAAACACCCGAGTAATTCGCTATTGAACCAGTACCTAAATCTAAGTTATTGGGTTCAACCTGATTTTGAAATTGTTCAATATTTGCTTTTTTGACTGGTTCTTTTTCTACAAAAAGTTCAGAAATAAAATCTCTTCTTTGCATAAAATAATGATGGTTTAATTTTGGTTTTTGATGAAACAAAAATAAAGATTTTTATTTAAATTAGCATGTGTTGCCCAAAAAATACGAGAACTTTTTTAAGTTTTTAAATGCATATTTTTTTTAAATCTTTTTAAATGAGATTGTTGAATGTGATTTTTTTTCGGAGAAGTTAAAATTTGCCACCGAATTATTTTTCATCGTGCTTTTTAAGTTAGCTAAAAGTTAATTCATATACATATTGCAAATTTCATTTTTTTCTATATTTCGTGGCGTTTTATTTGTTTTCAACAGCAGATTTTTAAAGTGTTCTGATTTTTACTCAAGTTGCTCTCTTTTTTCAAAATTGTGCATTCCTGGCATCTTTGTGCCTTGGTCCTCAGATTCATTTCCGATATCAGTTTTGTTTTTATAAAAAACTTGTATGGCAAAGCCAAAGTAGAGTTCTCTATTGCCTTTTGTGTTTTGCTTCATTGTCTATTGTTGATAACGCAAATGAAACTTTAAAGGTCTTATTAATATTTTTGTACCCACCTATTGGTTTTGTTCTGAGGTGGTATGTTTGATTTTAGCACAGTGTCTACAGATACTGAAATTATTTGACAACCTTTTGGCATTCTCAATTGTTGCATATAAAAAATAAAGTTAAGACGACATGAATATTACATTTTGGGGAGCAGCCAGACAAGTCACAGGAAGTATGCATTTGCTGACTTTGAAGTCGGGATATAATATTTTAATTGACTGTGGTCTTGATTATGAAAATCGAGATGATTTTGATGCCAATAACAGAAATTTTCCTTTTTTGCCAGAAGAAATTGATCTCGTTATCTTAACACATTCGCACATTGACCATTCCGGCAATTTGCCCAATTTGGTGCGTCAAGGCTATAGTGGGCAAATATTATGCTCTGAGGCAAGCGTTGAATTGACACAAAATCTATTGCTTGATTCATTAAATGTTCAACAAATCCAGAGTCAGAAAAAACATAGAAACAAAAAGAATTCTAAAAGACCTGTTAGACAAAGTAAAGCCGAGCAAGTCGCAACATTGTACAACAGAATTCATGTTACCCAAACACATGATGCAATGGTGGGAATTGATTTTTACAAACCATTTAAGGTGAGCGATGAATTGACAATAGAATTGTTTGAGGCTGGTCATATTTTGGGTGCAGCTTCTGTCAAAGCAACGGTTAATGAGGATGGTGTCATTAAAGTCATAGGTTTTACAGGAGATTTAGGCAACTATAATTCAAAATTAGTAAAAGACCCTGTGCCAATGCCGGGCCTCGATTATCTTGTAAGTGAGAGTACTTATGGTGCTCGATTGCATAGCCATTCTGGCGATGCCAGTTCGGTCTTGCTTGAATATGTCAACAATACTTGTGTAAAGTATAAGGGTAAATTGGTTATTCCTGCCTTCAGCGTAGGACGAACACAGTCAATTCTATTTGCATTTAATGAATTGTATGTTAAAGGTTTGTTGCCAAACGTGAAAGTATTTACAGACAGTCCTTTGGCCATCAAAACAACTAAAATGTATGCCGCACATATTTCTGGTTTGAATGATGAAGCAAAAGAGTTTTACAATGCCCATGGCAATTTATTTTCCTTTCCAGAATTATACACCATCGAAAACAACAACGATAGCAAAATGATTTCGATGATGCCTGAGCCTGTCGTGATTATCTCCGCAGCGGGAATGGTCGAAGGTGGCAGAATTCAAGAACATGTTAGAAATAACATAGGCGATGCCTACAGCACCATTTTAATTGCAGGGTATTGTGCAGAAGGCACTTTAGGGGCTGAATTGTTAAAAGGTAGACCAACTGTAATGATAAGTAAACGTGTTAAACAGGTCTATGCTAAGGTTGCAAGAACAGATGTTTTTAGCGCACATCCCGACCGTGAGGGTTTGTTAAAGTACTTTGCTGATTCGCAAGTCGACAAGTTGAAAAAATTATTTTTAGTCCATGGTGATTTGGAGAGTATGGAAGGCCTGAAAGCATACATTAAGTCAAACAATGTTGAACTGCCTATCCAAGGTCAGACATTTGAACTTTAAAGACTTTGTCATTTGGTTTGCTGTTTATTCAAGGGTTTGGATTTAAAGAAAATCTTACATTAATTCCTTTTCTGGATCCCAAAATAATTGATCAAAATTTACAACTTGATCATTTTTGATTTCAATCCCTTCATTTTCCAATAATTCTTGCATGGTATTGCCCCTAAAATGCATTTTTCCTGTCAATAGGCCATTTCGATTGAGTACCCTATGCGCCGGAATCCTATCTTCAAGCCCATGTGAGGCATTCATTGCCCAACCAACCATTCTGCTTGATGACTTTGTTCCTAAGTATGTAGCAATAGCTCCATAGCTAGTAACACGGCCGCAAGGGATGAGTTTTACTACCTCAAATACACTGTTGAAAAAGTTTTGTTTTGTCATATTTATGTCAGCAAACTATTTTGGCAAAATTATTGTCTATAGTCTAAATAAAGAATAATAAATTTGCAACTGTACAAAATGAATAAATCGAACTTTTTATCGCCTCTTATGCTAATTGCGTTCAGCATTGGTTTTTTTCACCATGCTGCTGCGCAAAAGCCTACAAAGAAAAAAGAAACAATTTCTATCCCAGTTGAAACTACCACCACAAATAAAAGCACAGTAGTTTCTACCAAAAAAGAGATACCACCTTCAACAGCACAAGCAGTCAAAAAATTTGATGCCTCTCAAGTCGGAAGAGATAAAGGAAGTTATGCCATTAAAGTCAAATTAAAAGGTTTTAAAAATGCACCTATTTACTTAGCTGACAATTTTGGAGACAAACAATATCTAAGAGATACCTGTATGCTTGATGCAAATGGTGTTGGAACTTTTGAAGGAAATCTGAAACTCCAAAGGGGCATGTATATGATTGTTTTTCCTCAAATGCAAGCCTTTTATGAGTTGCCAATTGCAGCCGACCAAGAATTTTATTTCGAAGCCGATACCAATGCAGACGAAACAACAGTGAAAGTTACCGGTTCAGTTGAAAATGAAGCCTTTGTAGAATATCAACGCATAAGAGCCACCAACGGTAAAAACCGTTATTACCTTGACCAAGATATGAAAAATGCCAAATTGGCCAACAATGATACCTTGTACATGCGTTTAAAAATACAAAGAGATTCTTTAGATGCTCAAGACATCCGTTTTAGAGAATCTTTTGTCTCAAAAAATTCAAGCCATTTTGTGACTAAATTATTTAAAGCTTTTCAATCAATAAAAATACCTCAAAACCCGAATCCATTAGATTCAATGTTTGATTACCGTTATTTCCGTGACCATTACTGGGACAATGTCGATTTTAATGAATCTGGATTAATTCGGGCTCCTCAAGGTTTATTGTCCGCCAAATTAAATGAATACATTGACAAGGTTTCTTTTCAAGATCCTGACAGTTTGGTCAATGCGGTTGATATTGCCATAGGCAAAACCGTTCCTTTTACAGAAACTCAAAAATATTTTGTTCAATATCTAACCAACAAATTCCAAGATAGAAAAATAATGTGTCAAGACAACGTAACCATACATTTGATCAATAAGTACTATTGTCAAAATGAGGCATGGTGGTATGATGACACCGCTGGAAAAAGAAAAATGTGTGAAGAAGCTAAAAAAGCGCTTCCAACTTTGTGCGGAAAAACAACACCAGATTTAAATATGGCAGATACTGCAGGTAAAATGCACCGTCTGTATGAAAATTTAGGACGCTTTACCATATTGTTCTTCTATGACCCAACTTGCGGCCATTGCAAAGAAGTAATTCCTGTGGTTAACCGTGTTTTCCTGGAGCATAAGAAAAATGGCATTAAGGTTTATGCTGTTTCAACTGAAAATCAATACGACGAATGGCGCAAAATGATGCGCAGTAGACCTGAATTGCAAGGTTGGATAAATGTTTGTAGAGTCGATAGATATGCCCCTTGGCCTTATTACAAACAAGATTATAATATTGTCGCTAACCCAACCATTTTTATTCTTGACGAAAACGGTAGAATTATTGGAAAGAAAATACATGAGGACCAATTGGAGTTCTTTATAGAATCTCTTTTGTTCGAGAAGGGCATCATTTCAACAAAACCAAGGCCTCCGCTTGAAAAGAAAGAAGAAAAAGCAGAGGGTTCTACAAGCGAATTACCTAATATGTATTAACAGTTAAAATTGTATTAAAGGCTGCAATTTTTAAAGTTGCGGCCTTTTTTATTTCTTTTTTATTAGCGCTTTGCTGCGGTTGTATATTTCACCATAGCGCAGAGATAAACCAAAAGTATAGTAAGATCCGGAGAAACCCTTTGACACCAAAGACACCCTTGTTCCCATGCCGGCTCCAAGCCACAACCACCAAGTAAGTTTGTAATTAGCCCAAAAACCGATTTCTGCAGGCATTACAAACAGTGATTTTTTACCAATGCCTTGCACATTATTTCTTTGTTTAATACTTCCACCACCAATCCCAACGGCAAATGGAATTGAAAAACGCCATCTTTTTGAGTTGTGAAAATAATATTCACAACCAAAATTTATATAAGTCAAATTATAGGCTTGCCATATTGTATTTGAATCCGTTTTTTTTGCTCCTGCACTTGGATTGCTAATGATGTTTTCTTTGTTGTATGAATTATAAAAACCTACAAACAAATTGGTTCTTTGGTTATACAAATAACCAGCTTGTAATCCGAACAACTTAATTGGCACATCTCTCACAATACTATTTTTCCCATCCAAACTGACAAATGCACTTTTTTCACCTTTTAAATCTGTTCGAATATTGCTGTACATATTCTTAAGCTGACCAACACATAAGTTGGATGTTATGAAACAGATAAATAAAATTAATGACCTCAACATTGGTGCAAAAATAATCTTAAATTTATCGAACAAGACAAGCATCTTTGCCACAGATGTTGCATTTATTGGAAATTGCCTCGGTAGCACTTTTGTTTTTTTATATGTTTTTTGCCTATAAGCGTCATGCAAACGCTTGGTTGTTTGGCATATTAGGCTCAGTTTTTAGTGCAATCTTATTTTATAAAAAAGGTTTTTACGGCAGCATGTTTCTGAATGGTATCTATGCTTTTCAAGGTGTGTTTGGGTATTTTGAATGGAAATGGAAATCACCCAACTCAAAACCATCCTATCAATTTAAGTTCAAAGTGCATTTTTTGATTGTCTTTACCTCAATGCTACTTGCCTTAGTAGTAATCAAGTCATTTGTGCTTTTAAACTACGTTGAGTTTAAGTATTTAGATATATTTTTAGCCTTCTTAAGCATCGCTGCAACCTATCTTGAAATCAAAAAGGACCTTGCATGCTGGTGGTATTGGATTGTTTGCAATATTGCTTACTCAATTTTATATTTAAATCTAAACACCCCAGAGTCTCCGCTCTATTTTTATTCCTTTCTGATGCTTGCTTTGGGTTTGTTTTCGTGGTTTGCCCTAAAAGAATGGACTAAAAACCTAGAAACTGAGGATTAATTTTATTCCAACTCCTATAAAAACCAAGCCAGATGCTTGATTAATTCTTTGAACAAGCTTGTCCGTCATCTGTTTTTTAAGTAAGGATGCAAAATAGGCTATGGCAATTTCAACCATAAAAATACTAAATAAACAAGCGGTAAAATAGATGATTTGATCATTAATTTGATAATGGAACTTAATTTTCAAAAGGGAACTGATTGCAAGCCAGCTAAAGAAGTTAACTGGATTGAGTATGTTTAATAAAAAACCATTTCCTATGTAATAGACAGCACTCTTACTCGAGGATTTGAAGTCTTTGCCGGCGTCTGTTTTGGGCTTTGCCCTCACAAACATAGCTAAGCCCATTAGCAATAATACCGATCCACCAACAATAGAAATTGTATGTTGATTGCTTTCTAAAAAATTGGCAAATTCGGTACTCAATATTGCTAGCGTAATAAATATTATATCACAAAGTATTACTCCAATGGCGATATACACGCCCGTTTTGAAACCTGAACTGAGACTGTTTTTTATTAAAGAAAAGAATACTGTACCCAGCATAATGCTAAGTATAGCACCAGTTAGTAGGCCTTGCAGTATGCAATTTATTACATGCATTTGAATGAAATTTTAATGGTTAAAAAAAATATAAAATTAAAATAATAATAAGGATTGCAAATTATAACTTTGCAGTGGATTTATATGAGTACAAGGACAGAAAAGTTCAATAAAGAAATGCAAAGAGAACTGGGTGTTATCTTTCAAAGTAAAACACACGATTGGTTCGAAGGTGCATTTATCACTGTGACAGAGGTAAGTTCTAGTCCTGACTTAAGCTATGTCAAAGCATACCTAAGTATTTTTAATGTTAAAAACAATAAGGCAGCTATGGAATTAGTGAATTTTTACAACAAGCAAATCCGAAAAATATTAGCTGGAAAAATAAAAAATTCAGTTAGAATTATACCGGAATTACATTTCTTAGAAGACAACAGCTTAGAAAATGCACTTAAATTTGATAAATTGTTTGATCAATTAAGGGAGGAAAGATCTACAAGAGAAGACACTAAGGACTAATAAAATTAATGCCTGTAAGCCATAGAACTGAGTTGTTTACTGAGGTGCTGGACAAACACAGCAATGCAAGAAAATTATACAATTTTTTTACCCATTCTCTTTTGTTGAAAAATCACATCATTCGAAGAGAGATTAAATTATGTAGCAGGAGGAAGAATAAGGTACAACATGTTTTATACCCTGGTTTTGGAATGGGGCAATTGTTGGGTTTGTTTTCAAATTACAGAAGCAAATACAATATTTTGGCAATAGATAAGAACCATAAAATGGTGACTCAATCGACAGCCTATTTTAAACATGAAAATATCCATAATATCTACTGTAGAACTGCAAATATTTTGAGTTTTGATCAACACGATGCATTCGACTTATGCCTGTCAATTAATCTGTTGAATTATATTGAAGAAGATAGAAAGGCTTTAACCAATATGTTTAATGCACTAAAAAAACCAGGGATGTTATTGATTTTTAACTCAAGCAATTATGCCGACGACAAGGCAAGTAGACTTAATATAGGTATTTACTCAGACCAAAAAGTTCGCAATGGTTATGGTGTTATTGAACTCCAGCAAATGTTAAAGGAAATTGGGTTTTCAAAAGTTAAAGCCAGATATGCATACGGAACCCCCGGAATTTACAGCTGGAAATTAACAACTGCATGGCCCACAAAAATGATAAAAACCTCTCAATTGTTTTTTGCTGTTTTGCCAATTTATACTTTGCTATGTATTCCTTTTGTTATTTTATTTAATTTTCTAGACATCAATATGAAGCACAACAAAGGCAAATGTATTCTTGTTAGAGCATTTAAATAATGAGAACGTCTTTGTTTATAGCTGGTCGTTACCTTTTCTCAAAAAAGAAAAGAAATGCGATAAATATCATTTCAAGTGTTGCTGTTTTGGCATTTGCGGTCTGTACCTCTGCCCTGATTGTTATATTAAGCACCATGAATGGCTTTGAATCGTTGATATTTTCTATGTACAACAAGTTCAATCCTGAAATCAAAGTTAGTTTAAATGAGGGAAAAGTATTTGAGCAAGATCATACCATACAGAAATTGAAATCTATGAAGGGCATTAAAAATATGATGCCAATAATGGAGGATAATGCAGCGATTAGGAACGGCGACTATCAAACTGTGTGCACTGTAAAAGGGGTTGATTCGAATTATTTTATTGTCAATGGGCTTCACTCAATGGTTGTAGAAGGTGAAGGGATTGTCAAACAGAATGCTTATAATTTTATGGTTCTTGGATCTGGAATTGATCAAAAAATCAATTGCAACATTGGCGGTCCTTTTAGTCTGGTTTCTCTAATTACGCCAAGAAGAGGTGATTTTAACGTCAATGACATTGAATCCATTAAATCAATGGAAATTGAACCAGCAGGCGTATTAACCCTTGATGAAACCATTAGCAACCGATACGTATTTGTGCCAATCGATTTTGCTCAATCACTTTTTGAGAGAGAAAATCAAATTTCTTCGCTTGAAATAACGCTTCAAAAAAACACCAATGTTGATGTGGTTTTGAATGAAGTCAAAAAAGTTTTGGGAAAATCATTCAAGGTCCAAAACAGAATGGAGCAGCAGGCTTCGTTGTACAAAATGTTTAAAAGTGAAAAATGGGCCAGTTATGCCATCTTGACTTTTATTTTATTGATTGCCGCCTTTAACGCCTTGGGTAGCTTAACCATGCTGGTAATTGAAAAGAAAGACGATATAAAAACTTTAATGGGGATGGGGGCAAGGCCTTCGTTAATTCGAAATGTGTTCTTTAGTAATGGGTTCTTTATCTCAGCAATTGGGACATTTTTCGGTCTTGCTTTGGGAATTGCTTTGGTTCTTGTCCAAGAAAAATATGGCTTGGTGAAAATGCAGGGGGCAATTGTAGAAAATTATCCTGTAAAATTGCTTTTAAAGGATGTTTTACTCGTGCTAGGAACCGCCTTAGGGCTTGGTGTTTTAACAGGAATTTATCCCGCTTTAAAGGCAATGAAATCTTAAAAATTTATTCCATAAAAAAGCCCTTCTAATGAAGGGCTTTTTTATGGGTTTTATAAATTAATTAATACTTGGGAACGTAATTGTATTCAGCTTTTATTTCAGCTAACGTTTTTTGAATAACCCTCACTTGCATTTTTTGGTCTACAAATGGTCGGTCTTTTGAACTTCTTGACTGTTTAACAATACTGTCCGCATATTCGATGCCTTTCATAACATATCCAAAAACGGTATATTGTTTATCTAATCCTTTGGTTCCGGCTGTGCTTACACTAATGTAAAATTGAGAACCACTAGAGGCACGGGTTGGATTAGCCGCATCTCCAAGTCTGGCCGCCGCCAATACCCCGCGTTCATGTTGTATGGTATCTCTAATTTCAGCAGGGATTGTATAACCTGGGCCACCGGTGCCGTCATTTGTGATGTCGGCATCTTTGCTGTTAGGGTCACCTCCTTGAATCATGAAATTAGGAATTACCCTATGAAAGGTGGTGTTGTTGAAGAATCCATCGTTGCTTAATTTCAAGAAATTCGCTCTGTGTAAGGGCGTAGCTTTGTACAACCAAATGTACATGTTCCCAAATGGGGTTGTCATTTCAACGACATCCTCTGTGGGAATAACCGGAGCTTCTTCTTTTTTTGCTTTACAAGCGCTAAACAGAATGGAAGCTGCAATAAAAGAATAAAAAAAATATTTCATGACTTACTTTCCTTTGCTTGCAGATTTTGGCGCGTTGATATGCTTCATGCTTATTATTTTTACAGGCGCATTTGGTCTGTCGTTCATCCCTATAGGAACATTGGCAATTTTGTCTATAATTTCTAATCCCTTAACAGTTTCGCCAAATACAGTGTATTGTCCATCTAAAAAAGGGGTAGCGACATGGCAAATATAGAATTGAGATCCACTAGATGCGCGCTCGGGGTTTTCTGTTCTTGCCGCTGCAAGTGAACCTTTGTTGTGTCGATACAATGGGCTAATTTCTGCAGGGATTAAATAACCTGGTCCACCTGTCCCATCGTTGTTTGGGTCTGCATCCTTACTCAATGGGTCGCCTGTTTGAATCATGAAGTTTTTGATTACACGGTGAAATAATATTCCGTTGTAAAAGTTAGAGTTCACCAATTTCAAGAAATTATCATGGTGTTGCGGTGTCTCATTGTACAATACAACCACCATATCTCCCATGTTTGTTTTGATTAAAACGGAGTCTCTGTCTTTTTTTAAGGTGTCTTCAGCTGTTTGTGGGGCAGACTGCTCTGCTGCTGCTGGTTCAGGCGCACTGATGCTAGACTCTGTGTAGGTTTCTTCTTTTGCAGCATCGCTGCTGTTGTTGCACGTTGCCGTGGCTAACAATACGCTAAGGGCTGTAATGCCAATGTGGTTTAGTAAGTATTTCATAAAATCTGTTCGTTGATAAAATATTCAATGATGTGTTCGCGAATATAAGTTTCTTGTTCCAAAAGTGCCATATCTGGAAGTGGATTTTTTAACTTCCAATGAGGCCAGCCATCGTCATCCGTGCCAATTAATTCATAATGGTCTGAATAACTTAATATTTTACAGGTTGCTATATGCATAAGCGAAACTTTGTCGTCTTTCTTGAAATTAGATTCATTAAGATTGCCAAGCTCTCGCATACCAATAATAAACAGAAGGGCATCTAAATCAGGTCGTTTTCCAAAACGGGTTTCGATAAAGGCAATAATGTCTTGCCATATTTGTTTGCGGTCCAACTCAGGTTTATTTTCCATTATTTTTTAGGGAAGCGCATTTTATAGCTATGTTCAACTCTGCCAAGACTGATGTTGTTTAATTTGCCTTTAATTAAATTTCTCTTCAATGGCGAAATCTTGTCAACGAATAATTTTCCTTCAATGTGGTCGTATTCGTGTTGGATAATTCTAGCAACCATACCATCAAATGCTTTTTCATGCTCTTTGAAATTTTCATCTAAATATTTAATCCGCAATTCTGGTTTGCGGGAGACATTTTCATGTATGGTCGGAATGCTTAAGCAACCTTCTTCATATTTCCATTCCTCGCCCCATTCTTCAATAATTACAGGGTTAATAAAAGTTTGTTTAAATCCCTCTGGCTTGATTCCCTCAATAGGAGACCCATCAACAATGAAAATTCTAATTGGCAAACCAATCTGAGGGGCCGCCAAACCAATGCCATGGCTGTCGTACATGGTCTCATACATGTTGTCTAGAAGATCTTTCAAATTCGGGTATTCCAATTCAATGTCGGAACATTTTTTTCTAAGCACTGGGCTTCCGTAGGCGTATATCGGTAATATCATTTAATTTCCAAATAGAGCTGCAAAATTAATGCCGCAGCAACTGTATCTACAAGTTTTTTATTTTGACGTGCAATTTTCCTATAGCCAGCATCAATTAATGTTTGTTTTGCCATTCGACTTGTCAAGCGTTCATCAATCATAACAATTGGCATATTTGGGAACAATTCCAGAAGTTTTAGCTTGAACGCTTCCACCAAAGGTGTCGCGTCGGTGTCTAATCCATTTAAGCGCTTCGGTTCACCCAAAACAATTGTATCCACTTTTTCTTTCGAAAAATAATCTTTTAAAAAATCAAAAATTTTTGGTGTATCTATTGTTACCAAGGGTTGTGCTATCATTTGCATTGGGTCAGTAACAGCAATTCCAACTCTTTTTTTGCCATAATCTATTGCCAGAATTCGTCCCATTTTGTAGTCGCAAATTGCATTTTTTATTCAGTGATAAAAAAATTACTTTCGCACAATGATGCATTTAGAAGAAGGGAGATACAAAATTGACGGTGTAGACGTACTTGAATTAATCAATCAATTCGATTCACCACTCTATGTTTACAGCGCTGAAACCATGAACATGCAATACCAAAAGCTAAGCAATGCTTTTCCTGGTGTAAAATTAAGTTTGCACTATGCTTGTAAGGCTCTCAGCAATGTAAATGTGCTTAAATACATGAAACACTTGGGTGCAGGTTTAGATGCTGTGTCTATTCAGGAAGTTTATTTAGGGCTCCACGCAGGATTTCTTCCCGAAAAAATATTATACACACCAAATGGGGTTGGAATGGAGGAAATTGAATTGGCGGTTAATGAAGGGGTTAAAATCAATATTGACAATATTTCTATTCTTGAACAATTCGGCGCCAAATATGGTAAAACTGTTCCTGTTTGTATCCGTGTGAACCCACATATTATGGCAGGTGGAAACACTAAAATTTCAACTGGCCATATTGACTCTAAATTTGGAATTTCTTATTACCAGCTTCGTCATGTTGCCCGTGTTGTAAAGTTATACGATGTAAATGTAGAAGGCTTACATATGCACACAGGCAGTGATATATTGGATGCTGAAGTCTTTATCCGCGGCGCAGAGTTGCTGTTCGAGGCAGCTGAAGATTTCAAGGATTTAAAATATATGGATTTTGGAAGTGGGTTCAAAGTAGCGTATAAAGAGGCTGATATAACCACAGATATTAATGATATAGGGGCTAAAATTGCCGGCAGATTTAAAGAATTTTGCAAACAGTATGGCCGTGAGCTTGAACTTTGGTTTGAACCTGGTAAATATTTAGTGAGTGAGTCTGGTTACTTTTTTGTTAAAACCAATATCGTCAAGCAAACCACAAGCACCATGTTTGCCGGTGTTGATAGCGGCTTGAACCATTTGATTCGCCCTATGCTTTACGACGCGTACCATAAAATAACCAATATTAGCCATCCTACAGGGACTGAACGAATTTACGCCGTTGTTGGTTATATCTGTGAAACGGATACTTTTGGATGGGACCGTAAATTGAATGAGGTTAGGGAAGGTGACATTCTAGCTTTTCACAATGCAGGTGCTTATGGTTTTAGTATGGCCAGCAATTACAATTCAAGATACAGGCCAGCTGAAGTGTTTATTGTTAATGGAAAAGCCGAGCTTATTCGTAAAAGAGAATCGTTTGACGATCTGATGCGCAACCAAGTTGAAATAGACTTTTAGGACTCTAAAGATTTTTGAGGCTTGCGGATAAATCTTCCAATCAGCACCATCAGCGCAATTAATAAGGCTAAATAGTAGGATGCTTTTCCAATGATGTTGCCATATTTGGTGTAAAATGTGATTTTGCTATTTGGCGTTATGTTGCATTTGAAAGCCTTTCTTTCGTTGTATTTGGTTTGATGGGTTATATTTCCAAATTTATTGATTTTCGCAGATATGCCAGTATTTGCACTTCTTACCATTTCGCGGCGAGTTTCAATGCATCTAATTGCCCCATACAACAAATGTTGTTTATGGCCTTGTGTTTGGCCCCACCATCCATCATTGGTAATAACCGATAGTATTTGTGCTCCATCGTTTACAAAATCATTGGTATAATCGCCATATATCGATTCATAACAAATTAAGGGTGCAATTTTTATCCCATTATTTAATTTGAAATTAATTGCCTTGTCGCTGCTTCCCAAACTGCCTGAAGTACCTCCTAAGTTGATACTTAGTTCTTCTAAAAATTCAAATGGCATTTTTTCGACGCCAGCCACCAATTTAGACTTATGGTAGATTTCGGCAACGGAGTCGTGTTTTATATTAAGCGCCGTGTTATAGCTATCGTACCATTGCGATGAAAATTCATCGAACCTAGCGGTCTTTGAGGGTTTGTTGTTTTTGTTGTTTGGATATAGGACATAAGATTCAGCCCCGCTTATTATGCATAAATTAGAATCTTTACTCAATTTGCGCAACGGGTTGATAAGCCCTAAATAATTTAAAGTTGCTTCATTGTTGAAACCAACCAAAGCGGTTTCTGGAAATACAAGCAATTGGGTCTTATTTGTTATCAATGGCAAGGTCGAGTCTAGTGCACATTCCAATTGGATTTCGGGTTCTAGATAATTACTGCCATCGGCAAACTTTTGCTCATAAGGGTCGATATTTGGCTGCACGACAATGCATTCGATATTGTTTGTCCAGCCTTTTCTGATGCTTAAGTTGTTAAAAGCACACAAGCTTGATAAGCCTGCAAAAATCAATACCAATGCCAAGGGCATCCATATTTTCTTCACATTTCCTTTTGCTATTAAATGCACAATCCACACATTGACAAGCAGTATCAGCAAACTGCCGCCCATTTCACCGGTATATTCATACCATTGAATATAGTTTGGAACTGCAGCCAAGCCTTTGCCAAGTGTTAGCCAAGGCCATGATGCATTCCAATTAAAATGCAAATATTCCATTCCTAAATAAAGCGGAACAAACAAAAAATAAGAAGCCCTTGGAAATAGTTTATGGGCATGGGTAAACAACACAAAAGGTACACTCATGAAAAGGGTATTAACAAACAACATCATCAAACATCCTGTGGGACTGGCATTCCATACCCACCAAGTTGTGGCAATGTTCCATATTAAAACACTTAAGCACGTGTACAACCAGAATTTTAAATTCTTCTTCTTAGTGTCTTTAAGTAAATGGTGTACAATTAACATTGGAACAAAACCAATAAAGAGCAATAGCCCAGTTGGCAGGGGAGGCCAGGCGATTGATAAAATAGCCGCCGAGAGAATCGATAGGAACAAAGGATTTTTTTTAAGCATCTGGTTTGCCCTCCAAAACGATTACAAATTCACCTTTGGGTGCTTTTTTCATAAAGTGTTGATTGACTTCTTCTAGGGTTCCATTGATGGTCTCTTCGTATATTTTGCTAATTTCTCGACTAACTGAAATTTTTCTTTCATTTCCCATAACCAAAGCCAAGTCTTTTAGTGTTGTTTGCAATTTATAAGGCGATTCATAAAATACAATGGTTCTGCTTTCGTTTTGCAATAAATCCAAGCGGGTTTTTCTGCCTTTTTTAACCGGTAAAAATCCTTCAAATACAAATTTATCGCAAGGCAGTCCACTCTTTACAAGTGCTGGGACAAAGGCAGTAGCGCCTGGCAAACACTCAACATATATTCCCGCTTTAATGCATTCTCTTACAATTAAAAAACCTGGATCACTAATTCCGGGTGTGCCTGCATCGGTTACCAAACACATCTTTTTACCCGCATTGATTTGATTGATTACATCGATTATTTTATCGTGCTCATTGTGCGCATGGTAACTTTGTAATGGCTTGTCAATTTCATAATGTTTCAATAATATTCCAGTGTTTCTGGTGTCTTCGGCTAATATTATGTCACATTCTTTAAGGTATTCCAAAGCCCTTAAAGTAATGTCTTTTAAATTCCCAACAGGCGTAGGAACTAGTATTATTCTATTTATTGACATGAATTTCGTTACTTAAATCAATATTAAATAAGCCTTTTAAGCCAAATAAAAGCACACTCCAAAAAATAACAGATGCAATTTGATAGCTAAGGACTTTATGTTTGTTGTTTTCAAAAGCAGCACTGATTATGCAACCAATGGGAATGCTAAAAACGAGCGGACTAAACAGCGCAATTCCTATTAATCCGTAGCTGTTTTTTATTTTGATAAATTTCTTAAGTTTCGGATACTTCATTTTAAAGAAGTTGTATTTTGAAAGATAATTAGAAATATAGGCGCCTAAATAGGTGAATGCAAAAACACCCAAAAGCCTCCAGATGAAACAATTAACATATCCCAATACCATTCTCGGTGAGATTTGGCCAAGAGCGGCAACACGGCAAAAAGAAATTTTACCCCTGAAAGAATTATCCATAAGCCTATTTCTAAAACCTCATTCATACGCTCTGCGAAGTTATTGATTAGTTTTTGAATTCGTTGCCAAACTTAGAAAAAGATAACACAATAATAAAAAAAGTCCCGACGAAAATTCGCCGGGACTTTTTTAACGTGTTTTTTCACAGCAGGTTTATTCAACCAAAGTCATTTCATCTACAATGTGTTTTGCTCCGCCTAATTTTTCGATTAACCAAAGCACATAACGGATATCAACGTTGATGGTTCTTTTGTATTTGTCATCGAAATGAATGTTGCCACTCATTGCTTCCCAATTGCCATCAAATGCCAAACCAATGATGTTACCGCTGCCATCCATTACTGGACTTCCGCTGTTTCCACCCGTGATGTCGTTGTCGGTTAAGAAAGCAACTGGCAATTTGCCATTGCTCGCAGCGTAGCGTCCAAAGTCTTTTGCTTTGTATAACTCTAATAACTTAGCCGGCAAATCAAATTCATAATCACCTGCCACATATTTTTCAATAACACCATCAATAGTGGTAATGAAATCATAATGCACAGCATCTTTAGGGTCGTATGACTTAACGGTACCATAGGTTAAACGCTGACTTGAATTTGCATCTGGATAGAAAACCCTATTTGGATTCATTTCCATCAAACCTTTAATGTATTTTCTTCCAAGAGCCAAAGCTGAAGCAGCAAACTCATCAACCTTAGGTTTAAAGTTGTTGGTGTAATTGTCAGCATGAGATTTTAAATAAATAAAAGCAGGGTCGCTTAGTATTTTCTTGTGGTTAGGTGCTTTTAAGAAAGCTTCGATTTTTTCTTTTGAAGCAAACATTGATTTACCAAATAACATCTCAGCATATTTTGCAAAAACTTCGTCTGAGTTGCCGTTTTTGATTTTAGAAGCAATTTTGGTAAACAATTCTGGCCATTGAGAAGATG
>JGI12421J11937_10000176_pt1 | contig 23549 bp, 15 predicted proteins | sample LakErihyJuly2011_2_FD_11937 | JGI IMG/M metagenome (IMG submission 11937)
TTATCTAATTTTACTTTGGAAAAAACTGACGGAACATTGCTTCCTCTTCCTAATATTTATGCGTATTTAAGTTTAACGGATGGCAGAGACAGTGTGGTGATAAAAAATGTACCTAAGGGTTCTTACAAATCATTCCGTTTTCAACTTGGTTTAGATTCTGCAATTAACCATTCAGATCCTACACAGTGGGGACTCGACCATCCACTTAGTCCTTCTCTTAACGAGATGCACTGGGGTTGGGCTGGTGGTTACATCTTTAATGTAATTGAAGGTTATTACACCAACAATACTGTAAATGCTGGTTTTTCTTTCCACATAGCCTTGGAACGCAATTCAAGGGTGTTTTCGTTTGTTCAAAATTATGACATAGATGCCAACAAAAGGTTTGTGTTTAATGTATATGCCAACAAATATTTTAGCAATGCCATTAACTATAGTTTAAAAACGGATGGTTCATTTTCTCACTCAGGAGATGTTGATCCAGTGATGGATAAATTTATACAAAACCTAAACGGAATTTTCGAACTTAAAAGCATTAAATAATGAAATACAAGTTTTTGCTTATTCTTTTTTGCTCAGCTATTTTAATTATCAAGAGCTGTAAAAAAGACCAAGAAATTTTATTGTCTGATACGCAAACAACACCGTATGAGTTAGTCCATAAGCCTGGTATGCCGCCATTTGCTTTGCCTGCCGACAATCCATTGACAAATGAGGGGGTATTGCTGGGACGCATGTTGTTTTACGACCCAATTGTATCCTTAGACAGCAGTGTGTCTTGTGCAAGTTGCCACCGTTTGGATTTGGCTTTTTCAGATGGTTTGAAAGTTGGCAAAGGTATTCGCGGACAGATTTTAGGCCGTAATTCTATGCCTTTGTATAATTTGATGTGGCAAAAGAAGTTTTTCTGGGATGGACGGGCTAAGACTCTAAGAGAGCAGGTCTTAATTCCTATTCAAGCGCACAACGAAATGGATATGAATTTGTATGATTTGGCTGTAAAATTAGGCAAGAGCAAACGCTATCAAACGGCGTTTCAAAAAGCATTTCCAAATCAAGCGATGAGTCCAGAGTACGTGAGTAAAGCCCTTGAGCAGTTTCTCATTACACTAATCTCCTTCAACGCACCAATTGATCAGTTGCACAATAGAACCGATACCTTGGCGGTTATTAGCGCTTCGGCCTTAAGGGGTTTGCAAATGTTTATGAAACCAGTTGAGAATGGCGGAGCCGATTGTTTCCATTGCCACAGCAACAACCCGTTCTTTGGCAATAACAGTGTGAGTGGATCTATGGTCAATAACGGATTGGATTTTCAATTTACGGACAATGGCTTTGGAAGTGCAACAGGCAATAGTTTGGACAATGGTAAATTTAAAATCCCTTCGTTGCGAAATGTTGCCGTAAGTGCACCTTACATGCACGATGGCCGTTTTGATAATTTGGACGAAGTAATGGATTTTTATTCAACTGGAATTAAATTGAATTCTCCTAATTTAGACATCAATATCCTTTCGCATGGCAAGCAATTGAATTTGACCCAGCAGCAAAAAGACGACATTGTGGAGTTTATGAAAACCTTGACAGACCAATCGTTTTTAACGAACCCAGCCTTTAAAACTCCCTTTTAAGGGTTTGGTTTTTGCCCAATGGTAAAATAGAATGGCCAAGCTTATTGCATATAAAATTGACATAAACTTTGGCTGAAAAATGAGTGTGTTGTAGTTCTCTAGTTTTAGTATTTTACAAATAGACTCTAAACTTAAGGCATAGGCTAAACTTAATGTTATCCATTGGCCCCAGGCTCCATATAAAAAGGCTAATCCCGTAGAAAAGATTAGCGCAGTATGCACATAACGCTCGTGCATTTGGGTGTTGAAATAAAAGAACAAAAGCGATAAAAGTGAGGCGCTAAGAAGAATTGTTTTTAATTCAGTTCGCGCTTGTTCTAATCCAATGAGGCGTTTGATGCTTTGTGTCAATAAGGGCAATAAGACAATTGCTGAGCTAATTATAAACAATGTTAGCCCAATTTGCTTGTGGGTAAAACCAAAGATAAAAGTATTTGAGTCTTTAACAAACATTAAACTGCCATTATAAAAAAGATACCAAAAATTATAGGCATTCATGCTGATAGAAGGGTAATAGTCCATAGAGCCTTTGGCCGTTTCCCATACGTTCCAAACATTGCCTGCCATAATAAAAGGCAATAAAATGAGGAATTGTAAAGTGATTAAGACAAGAATGGCTTGTATTGATCGACGTAAATTTAAAGATTCTGTCAATAATGCCAACAAAATGGGTAAGAAAATGATGCCCTGTAGTTTGAAATTGATGGCCAATAAAAACAGCGATATGGCTGCTATTGGTTTTTGTTTATGAGCGGCAAGAATAGAGCTAAACACAAAGAAACTTAAGATGCCATCGACTTGGTTCCAAACAAATGAATTGTAAATAAAGCCGATATTCAATAGACCGAGTAAAAAGTATTTCCAAGGCTTGTTTTCTGGTTCTATGAGTCGAGTTAAAACAAAAATGGAAACCACATCAAAGAGCAGACCAATTGATTTTAAACAATAAGTCATTTCAAACAATGCCGCCTTAGGAACAAGAATGGAATAAATTTTTAAAACGTATAAGTAAAGCGGCAGATAATTGATTACACTGTTCGAATTATAAGCAGCCGCTAACCCTTTGGATTGTATTGTTTCAGCCCATAAGCCCCAACAATAATTGTCCCATTCGTGTCCATTTTTTGGGCTAAGTATAACGAGAGCTAGATAGGAAATAGCCGCTATTAAAGGGAGGTAGTACTTATTTTTTGCCATTAATTTTGACTTTCCAAGCATTCTCTCGTGCAATTAATACGGTGTAATTGTATAGAAGTGGAATGCTGTCTTTAAAACGGTTTCCATAAAATACGATGTCATTGATGTCCAATTGCTGCAAATTGCCCCTATTGATTTTTGGGTTGCATTGAGCATAGAAATAGAACTCTGCATCGTAAGGTGCGGCAATGTATTTTGTTTGGTTTTTCCCTTTATAATTTCTTAATAAATCGCTTAATTCGTAGTGGGTCTGGTCGAGCAAAAGTCCTTTTCGTTTGGTGATGAATTCAAATTTATCAACAAGGGCGAATGACAATAAAGTACAGGTCATTAGAGTGAATACGGTTTGAAAAATATTGTTTTTAAATCTTTCAAATAAATAATAAAGACCAAGCACCAATACAATGCTAGCCAGAGGAAGCAAAGGCATATCATACCAGTGTATCCTCGTTTGGACAATGCTAATGGCAATAAGATAGGCAATAAAAAAGATGCTGTAGTAACGCCATGTTTTGCTTTTTCCAATCAATCCACCGACAAGGGCTATAGGTAGCAAGTATATAAAATAATTAAATCTAAAGTCGATTAAGTTGACCAAATAGTAATACCATTCGCCGCTATGCCCTTCAATTGGATTGGCAAAACGACCGATAAAATCATTTTCTAAAATAATGTTTATATAGCCGGGGGCTTCTAATTCTCTATAGCTGACAAAGGCAATAAAAGGAATACAGGACGCGGCAATTGCTAAAATGGTTTTTAACAGGCTTTTTTTAGATGGTGTTATGCTGCAAGTGAGAATAAAAATAGGAGCGGCTATTAATGCAGCGGCGCTTTTGCATAAAACAGCAAGGCTAAAAAAGAAGATAAAATTGTAAAGGGCAGGCTTGTGTTTATTGACAATAAAATCTTGATGGTAATAGAAACCCATCAGAAGCAGTGCCGCTAATAGGGCATCGAAATCGCCGGTCATGCTGCCATGCAATTGGATAAAACCACCGGTGCTTGCCAAAATTAATATTGACAGCGCGGCAAGGTTTATATTGTCTGTGTGTTTATGGATTATCCATCCACAAAAAAGTATACAAAAGAAACCTGCCAGGGCAGAAGGAAATCGGATAGCCATTTCGTTCATGCCAAAAAAAGATGCAGATAAGACCTGCAGCCAAATCATTAATGGCGGCTTGGTGTTGTAGCAATCTGGTTTGTATTCGTAAGTAGTGGTTAAAAAGTCGCCAGAGTGGAACATTTCTGCGGCGTTGACTGCCAAGCGTGATTCGTCCCATTGGATTATTGGGAGTTCATTCAAATGATAAAATTGCAAAATAAGCACATAAACCAGGCATAAACTTAAGAAAGTGTATTGGGTGTATTTGTGCTTAAAAAATGCGTATAACATTTTAATTCATGCTGCTGAAGCCTTCTTCCTCAGCGGCTTTTAAATCAATGATTTGTTCTAGGGCGTCAGGAATTACATCGCTGCAAATAACAATGAAGGCATCCTTTTCTGCATTTTTAATGGTAAAGTCAATGGCCTCTCTTTCGAGTGGAATAATGGTGATTTTTTTGTTTGGATCTATGTTTTTAATCCCTGTTACCATCAAGTTTATGATGTAATCTTCCGAGCGGCCGCGTAGATTTCGGTCCTGACGAATAATAACCTCATCAAATATTTTAGCCGCTTCTTCACCCAATGAAATGGTGTCTTGGTCGCGTCTATCGCCAACCCCAGCTATGATTCCAATCTTCTTGCTGGCCTCTGTCTTGGCTAAGAACTTGCCCAAGGCCATTAACCCGGCAGTATTGTGGGCATAATCAACCATAACGGCGAAGTTTTTGAAGTTAAACAAGTTCATTCTTCCAGGTGTTTGGGCTGGAGAAGGAATAAAGGTTTGCAAGGATGCACGAATATCTTCAATTTTGAAGTTTCTTATGAAGGACGCCAAAATAACAGGTAATGCGTTGGCGATATTAAACTCCGCTCTACCACCGAAGGTCATGGGTACTTTACTCACTTTTTCAACGCGAATTTTCCAAGTGCCTTTCATTATGGTAAGATAACCATTCTCATAAACTGCGGCTAAGCCACCTGCTGCGCAATGGTCTACAATTCGTTGGTTGGTTTCGTCCATACTAAACAAACCCAATTTGCATGAAATATTGTCTTTCATTTTGTAAACCAAGTCATCGTCTGCGTTTAATATTGCATACCCTTCGCGGAAAACGGATTCGGCCACCACCGATTTTACTCTGGCGAGCTGTTCAAGGGTGTCAATTCCTTGCAGACCCAAATGGTCAGCAGCAATGTTTGTTATAATGGCAATATCGCAATTGTGAAAACCAAGTCCAGCTCTTAAAATTCCACCTCTGGCACATTCCAATACCGCAAAATCTACCGTTGGATCTTTCAAGACAAATTCAGCTGAAACAGGGCCGGTGCAATCGCCTTTCATCATCATTTCATTTTGGATATAAACCCCATCTGTGGTTGTAAATCCAACTTTATAACCTTGTTGTTTGCACAAATGTGCCATTAGGCGTGTTGTGGTTGTTTTGCCATTGGTGCCTGAAACAGCAATAATTGGAATGCGGGCAGACGTTCCTGGCGGATAAAGCATATCGATTACAGGTTCTGCAACATTTCGGGCGATACCTTCGGTCGGTTCAAGGTGCATTCTAAAACCAGGTGCTGCATTTACTTCCAAAATGGCGCCACCGTTTTCGGTAATGGGGATGCTTAGATCTGGCGCCATGATATCGATGCCACAGATGTCAAGACCAATAATCCGCGCAATACGTTCGCACATAAACACATTGCTTGGGTGAACATAATCTGTGATGTCTTCGGCCGTTCCGCCAGTGCTGATATTGGCGGTAGGTTTTAACAAAAGTTCGTAGTCCTTTACTAAAACAGTATCTAAGGTAAAGCCTTTATCGTCTAATATTTGCTGGGTGAATTTATCGACTTTTATTGAGGTTAGAACTTTCTCGTGGCCATAGCCTCGGCGGGGATCTGAATTCACAATGTCGATTAATTCTTGGATACTGTGTTTGCCATCTCCAGTCACAGAGGCAGGTGTGCGCTTCGCTGCAGCAACAAACTTATAATTGATTACCAAGATACGGTGGTCGTATCCTGTGATAAATTTCTCGACGATTACTGACCTTGAATACACTTTGGCAGATTCGTAACCCATAAGAAGTTCATCCCAATTTTTCAAATCTGTTGTAGCACCTTTTCCATGGTTGCCATTAATTGGCTTGGTTACCAGAGGATAGCCAATGCGGTTTGCGGCGGCTTCTAATTCATCTAGATTAACGCAAATCCTACCTTTAGGAACAGGGATTTGTGCCGATTCTAAAAGCAGTTTGGTGTCTTCTTTGTCGCAGGCAATTTCAACGGCAATGCTGCTGGTTGAACTTGCCACAGTAGCTTGTATTCTTTTTTGATTGATGCCATAGCCCAATTGGACCAATGAGCGACCATTTAAGCGGATAAAAGGAATATTTCTTTTTATGGCTTCCTCTACAATGCTGCCAGTGCTAGGACCTAAACGTTCCTCTTCTCTAATTTCACGAAGCTTTTGAATGTCGTCTTCAACATGGTAAGGCCTGCCTTCAATGAGGGCTTCAGCAATGGCCACAGATGCTTTTGCCGCAAATACCCCTGCTTTCGCTTCCCAGTAATTGAATACAACATTGTATACCCCTTTTGTAGAAGTTTGTCTGGTCCTGCCAAACCCACAGTTCATGCCGGCTAGTGTCTGTATTTCTAATGCAATGTGTTCAATTACATGTCCCATCCAAGTGCCTTCTTCTACTCTTTGGAAGAATCCACCTGGCACACCAGGGCTGCAGCGGTGAGATTGCATGGTTGGGAACAGCGTTTTTAAACGGTCTAAAAAACCATCGATGGTATTGCTTGGGCGCTCTTCCATGTCTTCCAAATCAAGGCGCATTACAACTAATTTATGTCTTCTTATGCTCCAATAATTTGGACCATTCATTGGCTTTATATCAATAATCTTCATGGTGGTTTAATAAATTGAGTTTATTGTCTGCAATAAAGTATAGAAAACCCATATAAACAAGTTTTCGAACGGCATTAAAAAAATACAAAAGTGAAAACCAGAGTTGCTTACAATTTCACCCGCTTTATTTCAATATTTTCTAGTTTTAAATCCGTGCATGCTTTGCTGTTTACAGACTCTAAACTAATGTTTAACAATGGATTCTTTATCGATTTGCTGACGTGGAATTGGTAAATAAACGCTTGCTCATGTTGGGCTAAAGTTATTTTTCGCCTGAGCAATAAATTGAGTAATTCGATATATTCACCACCATCATTGATTAATATTCTTAGATAAGAATCATTGATTCCATCATGCATAGAGCCTTTAATCTTTAAATTAAACAATAAACTAGAATCTTTTGAATCAAGTTCTGGCAATTTAACTTGAAATTGATCAATGTTTTTTTTACTGTTGATGCTGAGTTGTTTTTGGATTGCAATGGTTTGAAAGACTCTGTGTTGATCGTATCGACTGAAATCCCAAAATGGGGAACTTGCATATTTGTAGGCTTCATGGGTTTTCATAAAAACCATTTGAAAGCGTTGCTTATCCATTTCACACCAATTGATGATGTTTTCAAAAAATTGTTTATGGACAATTTGGTTGTAGTAAATACCAAAACCTGCGATAAGTAGCAGAATAGATTTTGACCAATTTGTTCGAATGTATGGTTTTGCCGAATAGGCGAATACGATGAACAATGGGCCATAAAATTCGGTAATTGGTCGACAACCAACGGTGCACCCATAATGCAGATAATACCAAGAGGACAAAAGATAAAGGAGAGCGATACTGAATACAGACATCCAAATGCCTTGCCTCATTTGTTTTCTGACGAAAAGAATTAGAAGACTAAATACTAAGATTAAAAATGGCAATGGGGTGTATATGGCCCAACCGCAATTAAAGCCAAAAACCAATTCTAAAACATGAGGTTCCAAAAGATTTAAACTTTCATTTCCATAAGGATAAACATACCATAAACCCGTTTGCCAATGCCAAATTGAAGATTGAATGCCTAGAACAAATAGAGCGCTGATCAACGCAAGAATTGTGAATTTTAAATGTGCTTTATTGAATAGCAGTCTGAATGGTTTTAATCCAAATACAATCGGAATAAATAAGATTGATATGCCATTTAGAGGTCTAATTATAACAATCAAACCGAAGAATAAGCCACAAAGAACCGCCGTTTTTAAATTTATTTGATGCTTGAAAATATACGTAGCTCGAATAAAAAACACCAAGGCAAAAAATGAGTAAACATGGCTGTAGGCTATATCGTAGGTAGAGTAAGCGAATAAATTACTGCCAAATAAGGTCATACAAACGGTGCAGACAATTAGTATGGGAGGTGTTTTCAATCTTTTTAATAAGTCTATCATCCCCCAAAAACCTAAGAGCAAATAACTTATAGCGGAAATTAAAATGCTTACATGGTTGCTGCGTTGAAATCCATTTTCTTTTGAATTGGTAATCAACGAATTAAACAAATAAAATGGTGCCTGTAAAATGGCTACACCGGAATAATATTTGCATACTTTCTTTCCATTAACTAGTTCGTTTACAACCGGTGGGACATAGTTTTTATAGGTTTCAGATTGTCTTAATACGCTGTCAATAAATTCAAAGTTTGGATCGTGGTATTTGAAAATTGCAGGGAGTATGATGTAATATCCCAAAGCATCTTCGTTAATTACTTTGTCAAATCGATTGTATTTGTTTCCTACTTCATAAACTTGGAAACAATAAGCAATTGAAAAAATTACAAAAAATAAACTTAGAAAATATTGCTTAAATAAAGCGGCTAATTTCATTTAGAATGAACTACAAAATCAAGAGCATTTTTCGGTAGACTATTCTGCCTTCTGAATCGCGCACAACTAGAAAATAAACGGCTGCTGCTATGCCTGAAGTTTCGATGCTGTGAATCTTATTGGCTAAGATAGAGCGTTTGTATACTTCTTTGCCTGTTGCATCAATAATAGATGTTGCAAAATACGTGTTGTATTGACTAGAAATTTGAACATTGAAATTGTCGCCTGCTTTAACCGGATTTGGATACATTTTAAAGCCAGCAAGCGGTGCAACAGGTTCAGCAATGGTGTCGTATTTTACAATTCTATACGGCAGTCCGGTCCTTAGTTTGTTTAGTACAAACTGCATCATGTAGGCTTGTTGCTGGGTATACATGGCAGCGCAGCCATCAAGGGCATAATCCATATAGTTTTCCGTTTGGTCTGGTTTGTCATTGCTTGCATCCGTGCATGAGTTTATTCCCGTGCAAGTTGCGTTTTGTGATTTGCAATTTGGGGTATCAAAAATGCCATCATCTACAGAGCAACCAGTTGTATTGGTTCCATCACCCCACACATGTCTTAAGCCAAGGTAATGCCCTACTTCGTGTATAGCAGCTTTGCCTTCAATGTATTTTGCTGGAGCCAAAGGGTTGCTTCTTCCAACTATTTTATAGTGCAATACCACGCCAGATTCCATGCTGCTGGTGTCTTTGGTTGCCCCGGTTCCATTCCAATTTGGCGCATTGGTAGGAGGCGTTGCAAATCCGTATACGATTCCTATATAATTTGGGAACTCCATATTGCAAATCCAAAAATTCAAATACGATGTTGGGTCCCAAGCATCTTTCCCCCCATTGGCACTGTATTTCATATTGGTGGTATAGGTGCCAAATTGATTGGCTGCAAAAGTAGTTTTGTTTGTGTAGGTCCTAGTTATGCCGTTGCTGGCATTGCCCTGTGGGTCGCTTGTTGCCAATACAAATTGTATTTTAACATCGGCTGCTATTGGTTTGAAAATAGCACGGATTCTTGTTGTGTCTTTGTTCCGTTTTCTGAAAGCATTGTTCAGTTCCCTTAATTGGCTATAGATACAGGTGTCATTTAGGTTTTCTGCAGTTTTATTGTACAATACGTGAAATACAACAGGTATTTCAAAATAAAGGGTATCCGCTTCAATTCTTCTTTTAGAATTGCTCAATACCTTAAATTCTTGCATGGCTTGCTCGAACAATGCATTTTGGTAAATCAAATAATTGGGTTGTCTTTTGACAAGGCGGTCCAATTCGGTCTTGTAACCGCAAATGTCTTGCACTTGATTTTGTGCATTTGTGTGGGAAACAAAAATTAAAAAGCTAAAAAGTAATACAATTGATCTCATCTTATTTGCCGGTAAAGTTTGGTTTGCGTTTTTCGTTAAATGCGGCAACCCCTTCTTTATTATCAGCACTGCTACCGGCAATTTCTTGGCTAAATGTTTCTGTTTCCAGCATGGTTTCTAAACTGCTGTTAAATGATTTATTGAGCATTTTTTTCATCAAACCAATTGCCTTTGTTGGCGCATTGGCATAATATTCGGCTACGATTTTGGTTTCTTCATCCAGTTGTTCTGCCGGCACGCAACGGTTAACCATTCCCCATTCAAAAGCTTGTTTGGCGCTTATTTTACTTCCCATGGTGCTCATTTCAAATGCCCTTGCACTGCCCACCAATCTAGGTAAGAAGAAAGAGGAGCCGCTGTCTAAAACCAATCCAACATTGATAAAAACTTCAATTAAACTGGCATTTTCAGAGGCAATAATAAAATCGGATGCCAAGGCCAACGAACATCCAGCTCCAGCAGCAACCCCATTTAATCTGCAAATAATTGGTTTTGGCATATTGCGCATTTCACGAATAATTGGATTGTAGCGTTTGTTTAAGGAGTCAATAAAGGATCTTTTTTCTGCACCTGCTATTGCTTTCAGATCTTGGCCGCTACAAAACGCTTTACCAGCTCCGGTTAATACAAGCACTCTTGTTTCATCGTCTTTACGGGCAGCCTTTAACGCATCTTGTAGCTCAAAACTTTGTTCGTCATTGAATGCATTGAAAACGTCAGGTCTGTTTAAGGTAATCATTGTGATGCTGCCTTGTTTGTCGAAAAGTAAGCTGTTATAGGCCATATAAAGGACAAATATAAATCATTTTTAATACATAAAAAAGAGCCCACTATGAAAATCAGCCCCTTAAAAATTGGGCCATAAGGATAAAAAAGCTTTATCAAAATTGCCTTAATTTGGCTTAAAAAAAGCCATCAGAATTATCCTGATGGCTTTTACAATATTTCAATTCAATTTATTCGCCTGATTTTGCAACCATTTCCATTACATCGCTGCTAATTCCTGTGAAACTAAAGCCTCCGTCGTGGTATAGGTTCTGCATGGTTACATAGCGGGTATAATCGCTAAACAAAGAAACGCAATATTGAGCGCATGCTTCAGCGCTTGCATTGCCAAGTGGACTCATTTTGTCTGCATAGGTATAGAAAGCATCAAAACCACCGACACCGCTACCTGCAGTTGTCATAGTTGGGCTTTGACTTATGGTGTTAACACGCACTTTTTTAGATACCCCGTAGTGGTATCCAAAACTGCGCGCAAAACTTTCTAACAATGCTTTTGCCTCTGCCATTTCATTGTAATCTGGGAATACACGTTGAGACGCAATATAGGTTAGTCCCAATATGCTGCCCCACTCATTCATTGCATCTTTTTTCATCAATGTCTGCATCAATCTGTGAAATGAAATAGCAGAAATATCAAAAGTCTTGTGCATAAAGTCGTAGTTCAAATCGGTGTATGGATTTTTCTTTCTAACATTCAAACTCATGCCAATACTGTGCAATACAAAATCAAGTTTACCATATTTTGCAACTGCCGCATCTATCAGGTTGTTCATGTCTTCGTCTTGGCTTACATCGCAAGCTACAACCTCAGAATTTGTTTTTGCAGCCAATTCATTGATTGTGCCCATGCGGAGCGCAATAGGGGCATTGCTTAAAATGAATTCAGCGCCTTCGGCATGGGCAAGTTCTGCAACTTTCCATGCAATCGATTTGGTGTCTAGTGCACCAAATATAATTCCTTTTTTTCCTTTTAAAATCATAATTCTTGGGGCAAAAATAAGTGCTTTTATTGAATAATTAATTTTTCTGTATTTGACACACCGCCATTGCTACAATTTACGATGTAAATGCCCTTTGCCCAATTGCTCGTGTTTATTTGGATGTTTGTGTTTTTGTTAAGTCCAGTAAACATTAATCTTCCTTGCAAATCGTAGATGTTAATCAGGCTGTTGATTTCCGTTGCAATTGTAAATTCAGTACTCGCAGGGTTTGGGTAGATGCTTAAACTCAATGTTTTGTTTTCCTCAACTTTGGTGTTTGTTCCAACAACACCGCTAACTGTTGCCATAACACCCAAACTGCTGTTGTAGTAGGTGCCGGTATTAGATGTCTCCAATTTGATTGCTTTAACCACATAGTAATTGGTTCCATTGTATGGGTTAAGATCTGTAAATGTTGATGCATTTAGTGGCGCAGTAGTAATAGGGTAGTAAACGCCGCCATTTCTGCTGGTTCTGTAAACATGGTATCCAATAACCCCTGGCTCTGAAGAAGCCGTCCATGTTAAAACAACATTTTTATTGCTGTTTGTTTTGTTGCTGTTTAAATTTTTAGCACCATCAAAATAATGCATGCGCAAGGTTGGATCACCCATCAAATTCATACTAATGCGACGGTCCAAATAATTCCCGCCAAAGCTACCGATGTATCCATATTTTAGGCTAAAGTCGCTTAGATTATTTTGAGCAATAATGACTGAATGCCCAATCTGCATACCCATGGCCATTTGGTGAAAATACCAATGTGGTCTATGCGCCCAAACGTTAGTGAGTGTTAAACCTTTGCTAGCCAAACAGCTTCTCAAGAAATTGTCTTGGGTATTCCAATCGCCGAAATAACTGCCAAACATGACATTGAATACCGCTCTAATGCTGTCTGTGAATTGGTTGGATGCTCCAACTCCACTGCAATTGGTAAAACTGCCTCCACCCATAACGTTTGCATATAAATAGGAGTTTGCTTTGCAGCTGTCGAAATAATTGCCTGTAGAGGTGATATTGTTCTTGCCTACCATACAAGAGGCATTGTTCCATCCACTTCTCATTGGCATTTCACCGCCTAAATAGTTGAAGTTGTCTGAAATAAAAGCTTTGTTCGGCACCTTAACGGCAGCAGTTTTAAATTGGTGTAGTTTTCTTAAGTAGTTTTCAACCATTTTGAAATCAGATATACCTTGCCCAGGAAGCATTCTGAAATCTATTCTTCCAATCTGAATATCGATGTTATCAGGAATAAAATGCGGGTCAAACTTACCGTCACCAGGATTGTTCAGATTGGCTGCACGGGTTATATTGGTGGTCATGGTCAAAAAGTCAGTCCATGCACCATCAAACTCAGCATAATATAAGTCAGTTGGCCAAGCACCGCCATGGTCAGGGTGCGCATCTGGTGGCAAGTCTGTGGTATTGGCTAACATTGTCCCTGAATAGGCTACAGGCACTCTTCCAATTAATAAACATTGGGTGTTAAGGCTTCTGTTTACATTACACCAAGTTGATATTTTGGTTTTTATTGCAGGTGGTTTTGAATATTCAGACACCAACATCAAAGAAACACCATAGCCATCCATGTAATAATCGCTTTTCAAGATTTTCCATGCGTTTGAATCTATATTGTTGTAGGTGCTAGAATCAACCAAAATTAAAATATTCTTTCTATAATTGTTTAACGCAACCTCAATTCCTGAAGCCACATAACCTATAGCACGAATAGAGTTGCCCTTTACTTTGGCCACACGGTATTCGTATACCAAACCTTTTAAAGCTGTAGAATCTAAATAAGATGAGTTTGCAGCAGCGATAGTTGCAAGTGGAGTTCCCCAATTGTCTGTTTCTGTTGTTTTTCTGCTGATTTGATAACCAGTAGCATCTGTGGTGGTCCAAGAAATCAAAATGGTGTTTTTAAGCGAATTGCTTGTTGCGCTTAATAGGAATGAAGAATCCTTGATATTTTGAGCTTTAGATACCGTGGCACAAATTAAAATGAAGGATAATAAGACGTAAATTTTTCGCATGTTATGATTTGCTTATTTGTGTATAAAAGGCTTGATTTTGATAATTAACAACTATGGTATAGATACCTGCACTTAGGTTTTTAATGCTAATGCTTAGGTTGTTGTCGATGCTTGAAGTTTGAATTAATTTGCCATTTAAGTCAAATATTCTACATTCTAAGTTGACGAATTCAGCTTTGTTGAAATACAATAAATCATTGCTTGGAATTGGGTAAACAGATAGTAAACTGTAGTTTGTTGAATTCAATAACTGCAAATTGTTCTTGCTTATAACGATCATATTCACTGCTGTGCTGTCTTTAGATCCGGCAAGGTTGGTGGCTCGAAGTTTTACAGTATAAACACCGGCACTGTCAAAAACCAATTTTGGTGTTTTTGAACTTGTGCTGCTGCCTGAGACATAGCGAACACCTAGGCTTGGTGTAATGGTCCATAGGTAGCTTAAGCCGAAGTTAGGGCTGCTTAAGTTGTTTAAGGTAAAGGTGTCTTTAACTGTTTTGCCTGAATAGGCATTGGCTGTAAACTTAACTTTTGGTGATAAAGGCGATCCACTAAGGGCTTTATAAGTGTCCCTATACCGAATATTGTTTGGCACAAATACGCCATTGACAAGGGTTCCTGTTACCTCTAGAACAGGTATTTTTTCTGTGGTACTTAGCCAACGGTATTCAACCCTATTGGCTTGGAAACCTATGTTTGTAGCAGGGGTAGTTATTTTTAAGCTATCGGTTTCAACGATTCTCGATTTGATTTTTAAGCAAGAAATATTGTTGCCGTAAGGGGTTTTAATGGTGCCCCAACCTTCTACAGTGTTGATTCTGTATCCTTTTTGTTTAAACGTGCCCAATTTAAACAATGCATTTCCCAATGGGGTGCTCACTTCGAAAGTAGTAGAATCTTTGTCGCTGTAATTTAGAGGAAAGGTGTATATTTCATCTTTGTCTTTGTATACACCACCTGCAGGAAACGGCAAAGCAGAAAGGGTAAATCCAGTACCTACAGCGCTCCAACCCGTGCTTTTCTTTTCGTAAAAATTATAAAGGTTTTTAAATGATGCCTGGCCTGCTCCAATGCTGTCGGCAATTTTATAGCCAATAGCACCAGTCGGCATTCCTGTAAAGGCTAAAGTGGCATAAGGTGTGCTCAATAGCGCTTGAAAACGGTATAAATCTTGGCTAGTCCTGTTCAAGGTACTGTAATCCCAAGCGTAATTTGCCCCTGTTTGAATAAAGCTCAAACTATTGCTATTGCTCACACTGTAGCGAATGGTGTCGTTTATTGACGGCATGTTCGCTTGTGTTATTTGGATTTGTGCTTGTGAAATATACCCTGCAATTAGGCAGATTAATAAGATTAAGTTCTTCATCAATTGAATGTAGTTAAGGTGTAAAAATAATATTAATTTTGTATTTTTCAATATCTATGCAAACTGCAAGAATTATTATCTGTCTTTTTTTTATTTTTTTGTGTATGGAACTTTCGGCGGCACGCGTCGATTCATTTTCGATAGCTAAGACTGTTCTAAATCTTAAAATTAAAAACTTCTCAAGTAAATCTATTTCAGGTGCTGCTGTGCATCAGGTGAAATTCAAAGTAAAAACGAATAATATAAGTTTGGACCTAAAGCAGTTACTTGTCGATTCGGTTGAACTTGGTTTGAACAAATTGGCATTTAGTCAAAAGGGTGAAAGAGTGAATATTGTTTTGGACAAAATTTACAATGCTGCAGATTCTATAGAATTGAAACTGTATTACCATGGCACTCCGGCTGCTGATCCCGGAGGTTGGGGTGGTTTTTATTTTTCTGGCGATTATGCCTTTAATTTAGGGGTAGGGTTTTCAGTGAGCCCACATAGTTTTGGTCGCTCTTGGTTTCCTTGTGTCGATGAATTTCCAATGAAATCGTCTTACGAGTTTTTTATTGAAACGGACAGCAATTATACCGCTGCTTGTAATGGTTTGTTGATTGGAGTGTCTGGTATTCNNGGAGCTAAAATTTGGCATTATTATGAACCGGTGCCTATGAGTGCTTATTTGGCTGCAGTGAGTGTCAGTAAATATTCAATTGTTGGCTCGAGCTTTTCTGGAATAAATAAAAGTTTTCCTGTCGAATTGTTTTGCAAATCTTCCGATTCCAATAAGGTGAAAGCCAGTTTTGTGCACTTGCCTGATGCCTTAGAAGCATTTGAAAATGCTTTTGGACCACAAGTATACAGTAAGGTTGGATATAATTTTGTACCCTTCAATGCTGGCGCAATGGAACATGCCGGAAACATTACCTTTCCGGCAGGATTTGCCGATGGGACTTTTAAATATGAAGAAATGATGGCGCATGAATTGTCACACCACTGGTGGGGCGATAATGTTACTTGCAAAACCGAGGGAGACATGTGGTTGAATGAAGGTTGGGCGAGTTACTGCGAGCATTTTTTCAACGAAAGTGTCTACGGAAAATTGGCCTATAAACAGTCTATATTGGAAAACCATTTATTCGTTTTGCGTTTTGCGCACATCAACGATGGTCAAATTTTTTCAATGGTTAATATCCCTAAAGAAAACACTTACGGCAACCATGTTTATAAAAAAGGGGCGGATGTGGTGCACAGCTTGCGCGGTGTGCTTGGCGATTCACTGTTTTTTAAAGGGGCTAAAATGTACCAGTCGAATTATAGGTTGGGCAATGCCAGTACCCAAGATATGGAATCTGTTTTTGCTTGGGTAGCGGGTGCGAAGGCAAATTCATTTTTTACCCATTGGGTGTATGAAAAGGGTAGTCCACACGTCAGCATTAGCAAGCAAACCCATTGGGGAAATGGGCCATACAAGGTGCGTATTCATACCAGTCAAAAACCTCGTTTTTCCAACAATGTTTCTTCTAATCTACCAATAGAAATTTTCTTTTTTAAAGACCGAACCCATTTCGAAAAACGAACAATTGTGGCAATGACAGCGCTCGATTCATTTGATTTTGATTTCGATTTTAAACCGGTTTATGTATGCCTTGATCTTGATGAGAAACTGAGTGATGCTATTACCGATAGAGCGTTAAGCGTTGCAGGCAGCAAAGCCTATGATTTGCCGGAAACAATGTCTAAATTATATTGTAAATCATTTAAAGACAGTGCATTTTTGAGGGTAGAACACCATTGGGTTGGACCTGAAAAATTCAGAGTTAAAGCACCTTATATGAGCGACTACAGGTATTATACCTTGGATGGTGTTTGGGATGAAAAAGACAGTTTAGATTTTGAATTAACATACGACGGTAGGCGTGGGGGAGCAAATGCCAATATGGGTTACCTTGACCATACCTTGATACTAAAAACTGAAGACAGTTTAACCGTTTTGTACCGCGCATTTCCTGGCGATTATTGGAAGGTATGGAAAGATTTGCAATTTGCTATTGGGAGCAAAAACGATAAACAAGGTAAGGTAACGATAAAGAATGCAAGAAAAGGTGATTATGTCTTGGCTATGTACGACCAAAGTTTGGCTTATAACGACATAGAATCTGAAAGAAAAAGTTCGTGGACTTTATTTCCTAATCCAGTTCAAAATACACTTGAACTGAGCTTTAACGATAAGTTTATATTAGAGAATAACTCGAGATATGCTGTTATTGATGCCGCGGGCAGAACTGTATTGGAAGGAAAACCTGAAAGCAACAAGCGATGCAAAATAGATGTCAGTAATTTGGCAGAGGGTAGTTATCAATTGATGCTTTTTCTAGATGGTACACAAGAAAGATTAAGTAAAACCTTTGTTTTAACACGTTAAAAAGAGAAAGCCCATTTTGAAGATTCAAAATGGGCTTTCATATAAAAATAAGTTTTAAGCTTCTTCTGTTTCTGTCTTTTCTTCCGCTTTGAAAGCTTCAAAGATTAAATTCTTGAATGGTTTAGTTGATTAAGGGTAAAAAACCATAGTTCTTGCTGTACCTCAACATTTGCTCAGCAAAAGATTCTGTATAGTCAATTTTCACATCGGTAATTAAACCATTTACAACAACAGGCGTTAAGCGCGGTTGAATAAATCCTCTATAGGCAGCAATGTCCAATATTTTTGTCCGTTTCAAAACCTCAGTGTGTAGATTTGTATTAACTTTTACTCCAAAGGTTTCTACCAATCTTTTGCCCTCAGCCTCATTTCCCGTTGACTTAAGTGTTTGGATAATGTTTAATAAACGGCCAAACAAGGTGCGCAATTTTTCATAATCTCTAACAACAAAAAAGGTTTTTCCATCTCTAACTTTCTTTTCAATAACATTGTCTTTTTTGCCTTCTTCATACACCCATTGTGCAATCATTTGTCTGTTGCGCATATGGTCTTCTTCGATGTTTTCTCCAGCTTGCAAACGCCTCAACTGCACCATCAATCCATTGCGGATATAATCGTCGTATTCGGCCATGCCAACTTCCAAGCTGGGGATGATACCTATGTCAACGAGTTTTTTGTCGTATATGTAATAAAGCGCAACCAAGTCAGCACGGGCTTCTTCGAGTGTCGACCCATATTGGCCGAGATTGTCTTTGGTAACCCCTTTGTTCATTTTACCACTTGCATGACCAATGACTTCGTGCAAGGCTGTATGCAGTTTTGCAGCCAATTGCCCATGCGTTTTTGACCGCTGAACTTGAGCATCATCCCAACAAAATTCTTCTAGCATGCCACCCGAATTGTCTTTGTTGTAGGCGTCAACGATATTGCCTAAACTTACCGATTTTGATCCATGTACCTCTCGTATCCACTCTGCATTTGGCAGGTTAACACCAATGGCTGTCGATGGTGACATGTCGCCACCTTCCATAACTACATTAACGACTTTATATGTAATGCCTACCACGTTGGCCTTTTTATACATTGCATCGATAGGTGAATTGTCCTCAAACCATTGTGCATTTTGAGCGATAATGGCCATTCTTTTTGAAGCTTCAGGGTCGTTTATTTCTACAGCACTTTCAAAGCCTGCACGCATGCCAATTGGATCGTGGTATACCTCAATAAATCCATTGATCACATCAATGCTGCTATTAACATCTTTAACCCAAGCAATGTTGTAGGCATCCCATGTTTTTAAATCCCCATTTTTATAAAATTCAACCAATAATTTCAAAGCAGTAGCTTGTTCAGTTGTTTCAGTAACCTCAATTGCTTTTTCTAGCCATTCAACAATTTTGCCAATTGAAGCACCATACATGCCGCCAACTTTCCATGTCTTTTCGATAATTTTTCCATCTTGTTTAATTAGCTTTGAATTGCCACCCCAGCTAATAGGGTTAATGCTGTCGTTTTTTTTCTTGCTGGCATAAAAATCTATGACTTCTTTTTTTGTCAAATCTTCATAGAAATTATTTGCTGAAGCTGCAATTGGGTCAACACCTTCTGCTTTGTTTACACGTTTGGTCTCTGTTTCAGGGTTAAAAATCAAATCGATTAGCCATTTATCAAAACCAGCTTGATCATTTGCAGTGATTAAAGGAAGTTTTGCCTTCGGCGATTTGCTGATCATTTCTTTTAGAAAGGCAGATGAGAATTCGGCGTTAATTTTATTTTCCGCATAGTGGTGGTGAATGCCATTGCTCATCCAAATGCGTTTAAGGTAAACTTCAAAGCGTTTGAAATCTTCACTGTTTTTATCACCTGTATAATTTACATACAATTCTTCAAGTGTATTTCTAAGTCTTAGGTTGTTTTTGTTGTTTTGGTCGTAGATAATATCTCTTCCGCACAAAGCAGCCTCACTTAAGAAGTATACCAATTGTTTTTGTTTTAATGTTAATTGATCGAATCCACCAACTTCATATCTCAAAATGGCTATATCAGCAAATCGGTTGGGGTCATCGTATAACTTAAAAACAGGTTTAGATGGGTATTCGTTTTTAGCGCTCTCAATCTTTTTTGAGTTGTTGTTGCAGGCTGCTAGCAAAGTAACTATGCCACAGAAGCTAAGTAGTTTATTTAAATTCATAAAATAGTATTAAAAAGGATGGTCAAGGTGGTATTTTTCAGCAATTTCTTTAAGATCTGTAAGCACTTTTTCTACAATTGGAATACCAGATTGACTGCGTTGTTTATGCGCATTAAACTCGGGTTCACCGGGTATGATGACAGGGTAATTTGGGTCAATTGGCGTAGCTGATTTAAATCGATTTATCCAAATATCCATTCGTTTTCCAAAATCGTTTTTATCCATAAAGCCATCAACATCCATCGCGCCAAGAAAATGTCCTAAGCCTTTTCCTGGAAGTTCTGGAAGAACTGGCAAGAATGACACGAATGGCGGAACCCAGGGCCCAAAATTAGCGCCTGATAATACGCCGCTTAAAATGTCCACAAGTGCGCCCATGCCATAGCCTTTGTGGCTTCCATGGTCTTTGTCGCTGCCAAGAGGCAACAAATATCCACCCGATTTGAGGTCGCGCGGATCATTGCTTGGTTGCCCATCTTTTGTTTCCAACCAACCCTGAGGGATGGCTTTGTTTTTGCGCTCAGCTATTTCGAGTTTCCCATTTGCCGCCGCGCTGCTGGCCATATCGATTACGAAAGGCAATGAATCGCCCGCGGGTATGGCATAGCATATTGGATTGGTGCCTAGCATGCGTTCTTTGCTGTTTGTTGGAGCAACTAAGGGGCTTGCATTGGTCATGGCCATGCCTATGTAGGTGTGCTCAAGTGCTTTCATGGCGTGGTATGCAGCAATGCCAAAATGGTTGCTATTCGAAACTGAGGCAAATCCACTGCCAAAATGATGGGTCTTTTCTATGGCAATATCCATGGCTCTAGGAGCAACTACAAGACCTAATCCAGCATCACCATCTATTGTGAAAACAGACTTCTTATCACGGATTATTTTAATATTGGGCTTTGTATTGATGCGCTGAGCTTCATATAGTCTGACATAGCCACTCAGCCTTGCCACACCATGGGAATCAATGCCCCGCAAATCGGCTTGAATTAGTACATCAGAAGCCAAGTTGGCGTCAATATCAGAACAACCAATGGCTTTAAACATATTGACTGCAAATATTTTTAGCTCATTGCTTTTAATGTTGGCGAATTCGTTCATTGGTGTTTTTGGTTTTGCATCAAAAGGTCAATTAAGTTCATTGTCTTAACCGGAATTCCAGAAACATTGGCTGCAATATCAACTTGTTTGCGGCAAATATCATCTTCGAAAACCATTGCAATTGCTCCAGATTTTTCAAATTCGGATATTAGGGTTTTTCCCAATTGTCTTGATAATTCAGTGTTTTCAGAGGCCATTGACGCAGCAGCTCCGCAACAAGTGTTTTTAAGGATTGGGTATGTCCATGAGCAATTTTTCATTTTACCACTCAATTCACCCAGCCATTCTGCATTGCAGCAGTCTTTTACTAAAAAGTAATGTCCAGAAATTGTTTCGAGTGTATTCATACTGATTTGTTGCAATATGCTGTTAATGCCTGTGCTGTTTTTGGCTAAATGGGTTGCATGGTTGTGCGAAACCGTATTGTTAAATACTTTAGGGTATTGAATTTGATAGCAATTCAGACATTTGGAACTGTTGCAAACCAAATTATTTTGTCCAAAAACTTCCAGATTGTATTCTGCTATGGTTTTTGCTGCTTTTAATTCTCCTCGGTCAAAATAAGGCAAACCGCAACAAGTCGCTTCGTTGGTTTCCGTATATTTGATATTTAAAATACTGCAAAGTTTTTCGAAATTATCCAAAGTCTCTGGGTAATAGTGTTTGGTAATGCAGGATATTTGAAGCACGCTTGGCATAATGCAATATTAATTCAGGAAAAATAGAATTTTATCAATTAAATTCGTAGCTTTTCAACAAGTTTTGAAAATTTAAAATAAATTTCCAAAACCTCATGCCACGACATTGACACTTTTTGTGTCTTGGATGTAAATTGAGCAGATTGTGGAGCAATATACAGTATTCAATGAAGGAAGAAGACCTTATAAGGGGCTGTGTCAAAGAAGACAGAGTAAGTCAGAAGGAGCTTTACAAACGCTTTGCTGGTAAAATGATGGCTGTATGTTTAAGGTATTCGAATAGCAGCATGGACGCTGAGGATATACTTCAAGATGGATTCATTAAAGTATTTGATAACATATCTAAATTTAAAATGGAAGGGTCACTAGAAGGTTGGGTGCGTCGAATAATGGTCAATACAGCAATTAATAAAATCAGAGCCAACAAGATTAAATTTGAAGACATATCTGCTGGTCATAATGAATGGGATCAACACGATAATTCCGCTCTTGAAAAAATGTCAGAGCAAGATTTATTAAACTTAATTGCTCAAATGCCTCAGGGTTATAAATACGTATTCAGTATGTACGCCATTGAAGGATATAGTCACAAAGAAATCGCAGACAACTTGGGTATNGAAGAAGCCAGCTCAAGAAGTCAATATGCGAAAGCAAAAAAATATTTACAACAACAAATCATCAATTTAGAAAAGATAAACTTATGATGGAAAATTCATTTGAAAAGCAAATTGCAGATAAGCTGAAAAATACAGAAGTTCAGCCTAGTGAGCATTTGCTTGATTCAATATTCGAAAAAAGAGCAGCCAAGCCCAAGCGTTTTGCTGTTAATCCCTTTGCGGGGGCAGTTTTAGGGATAGCTATACTCGCTGCAATAAGCTGTTTGGTTTGGCTCGATAATGCCAAGAGCAAAGAAGCACAGGTTAGTGTTTCGCTTGAAGTGCAAGATCCTAAGACAGTAAAAGAGTCAAAAGCAATAGGAAAGTTTGAAGACATTGTTCCAAACAAAGCGGAAAATTCAGTTCTTCCGGACGAAAATTTGTCTAGCATTGCCCAGGAGACAAACAAAATTTCTTCCGGAAATAAACAAAGTCGATCAAAATCTATTGTAAAAGAACCATTTGAGAACAAGGAGGCTTCTAAGCCAGTACTGGTTCAAAACAATGCAGAAATAGAAAATCAATATTTTAATTTAGGAAAAGGAGAGAGGCCAGTTCTACAGAAAGTTGAACACCAAGGAAACAGTCATTTGTATGTTTTCCAAACTATTGGTGATGAGGCTCTGCTTAACCGTGATTTCTTGTTTAGCCGTATTGTTAGATTGCATAAAATGGCCATTAAGAAAAATATTGAATCGATTGAAATGGTTGAAACCAAACCTGTGAAAAGAAATGGCCCAGGGAAAAACAAACGCCCAATTTATTTAGATTTTATGTTTAATCCAAGTATTAACATGGTGCAATTAAGTGGTGAAAATTCTTTGGTTGAAGCCGGACAAGCCTTGTCTAAATCGTCTTTAAACCAAAGTTTTGGGCTTAGAGTCTCTATCCCAATAAAAGCCAAATGGAATGTTTATGCTGGATTGAATTATAGAGAACAATCGAATCAGTACAAGGGCCTTTTGCTATACAACAAAGAGCAAACTCAAATCAATCAGCAAATAAAATATATCAACGACCCAATCAAAGGTGTTGTGAAAATAGTGACTTATGATACAGTTAAATTTCAGGCTTCAAACAGCCAAAGTGTAAATTTTAAAAATCAATATAAAATTTTCCAGTTGCCTTTGGGTTTCAGTTACAATTTTGGATACAAACAACTTGATTTTTCAATCAATGGATCCGCACTTTTCAATTATATAAAAAGCAGCCAAGGACAAAATATACTTTTAGATCAACACATCGTGTTGCC
>JGI12421J11937_10000177_pt1 | contig 23540 bp, 50 predicted proteins | sample LakErihyJuly2011_2_FD_11937 | JGI IMG/M metagenome (IMG submission 11937)
AACGTTGCAGTCGTATGTTGTGCTAACGCTGTCTGTGTCAGTGTCTGTATGTGCCAGTGTCAGCTTGTCACTAACATTGTATTGTGTTGCTTGCATAGTTTTCGCTCCTAATGCTTGTTAAAAATTAATTATACACTCAATCTACGTAGTAGTCAATCGTTTGTACTAGTACGCTGTGCGCTTGTTGCACTTCCTCAAAGCATTGCATCTCTGCTAGCTGTCTGCCGTCACATGTTGCTTCCTCTAGCAGTGTCTCCACCTGTGCTAGCAAGTCAAAAATTTTATCTCTCATCTTACTTCCTTTGTTGCTATGTTGTTATTATAGCGCACTTAGTCCAAAATGTCAAATGCGCTATGTATTAACCCTACAGTGTTAAGGGTTAAATTTTGCAGCCTCGTTGTCTAAGTAGCTAAAAATAATTTGCTTAGTGTATGCGTTAACAATCTGTTCTTGTAGCGTCTCGCAAGCACACAGCAAGTTAGTGTCGCTGTCGTCTTCTTCTAGCACGTAATTAATAACTTGCAACATTGTACGACCTGTGCGTACACTTTCTGCAAACACAATTGCCTCGCAGTTGCGCACGTCGTTATTTTGGGCACTAAAGCCGCCGTCAAATTTTGTAATCTCTAACATGTGTTCCTTTGTTGTTAAGTGTTAATTATAGCACAGCAAGTCCAAAATGTCAACTTGCTGTGCTAATAGTGTAGTAAATTACTCTACAAATTCTACGCTGTTTGTGCGTAGTTGTGCATATACGCTAGGCAGTACAGTAGACAGTTCTTGCGCTAAGTTTTCTGCAAGTAAGTCCCCGCTAACATAAGCGCATTTTGCTTGTGTAGGGAATGCATACTTTATTACGCCCGATGGGGTAATGCGCTTGTGTGCGTTAAATGCGACAACGAGCTTGTAAGATTTAAGTTTTTTGTTAAAAACTAGCTTTGCTTTGGCTACACAATTTGTAAGCATTTTATGTCCTTTTTGTTTAAGTGTTAATTATAACGCAAAGGGCCCAAAGTGTCAAGCCAAAAATAAAGACCCTACAGGCGTCAGGGTAGTTGACAGGCCGTCCAAAAGACGTTATAATTAATACATCGAACAAAGGGGGGGTGGACGTAGAGGGTGCCTGTCGAATCTAGACGGTGATCAAAAAAATACCCTGGTTGACAACCTGGGTATTAGGCGGGGATGTTTGATAGAAATAACAGTTTTGAACCTGCCCTACCGTGCCGTCCACGGACTTGTCTATCAACCACATTACAGGCCAACTTGATCCGGCGTGCTCGTCCTCCCAGAGGCTCTGGGTGATCTGCTTTCGTGTAGTCCAAGTAGAGCCTAGCCGTCACTAGGAATAGTTCTCTACTTGGGTACCTACCGGAGTTGGTAACCCCTAATCACTTGCGGAGGCCGAGTCTACAAACTCGCTTCGTGTCCCTTGGTTCCAACCCTTTTTGCATTTCTGCTGGGTTCTTACATTCGAGGACCGCCTTGCTTTTCTTTCTTCTTATGTGTATTATAGCGCCAATCAACCTGTTCGTCAATCCTTGCTATAATACCCTTTCAATTTACTCTACTTCTTCTAAGAAATCCTCTGGGAAGTTCTTGCGATCGCACTCTTCCCAATAGGCTTCTTCAGTCTTCAAGTACTCGTCCATCCATTTGGCATGCCAATGCTTCTTGGGCAGGGCCCACATCCAAGTATAGCGGAAGTACTCAGGATTCTCTACGGAGTAGGCGTTCTCGGCACTCTTCAAGGTCTTCTTCATCGTCTTGTTGAAGTGGGCCTTGCCCTCAGCATCATTGAGCAATAGGGTGTAGAGGCGAGCCTTGCTCATCTTCATGCGCCGCATGACCACTGGATCCCAACCCGGATCCCAACTGCCGTGGCTGATAGCCCGGCACATCTGTTTGTAAGTACAAGGGGTTACCTCAACGGTTTTACGGATTTTCAATTGCATCATCTGCTCCTTAACCTAGCACAACAACACGGCGGACATCTGAACGGAACTCGCCGGTCTCTTCATCAAACTGGTCCTCGTACTCCTCTACCATCTTGTCCATGCGGTGGTAGTCGCTAAACTCTACAACGCCTTCTTCAACAGAGGCCACAGATGGCGCTACCTGTGTACGCCAGTGATCGCCATAATTGTATGCAAAGTGGACTTCGGCGTCCTTGTCCATGTACTGCAATTGCTCGATAAGTTGTGATACTTTCATGCTGTGCTCCTTTTGTTTCAGTGTAAGTGTATTATAACGCCTTAAGCCAATTCAGTCAAGCGGTAGTCTACATTGACCCTACCGCCTGTGTGGGTTAAGAACAACTTGGTGCTGTCTGTACCGCCCTTGACTAGGAAGACTGCCATGTAGCAGAACTGACCACCATTGCTGATGCCCAGGAACTTGCACGAGCTGAACGCTGGGCCCTTGTAGCCGCTTTCCCTAGCCAACTTGGTCAGCGTAGGAGCATGATAGGAAATAAGCTCTTTGAGCGTGTCTGGGGTAATCATTCTGCCTCCAATCTGTCAATCACGTCACGCACATCATCTATCAATGCTTCGCACCCGCAATGCAGTTCAAAGCATTCCTCTGTGTCTCCCAAGGCTGTCTGTACGCCTGCGTCTGCGTCCTGTATCAATGCGATGGCCATATACAGGCGCTCTATCTTTTCCTGTGTTGTTAACATACTCACTCCTTAAAGTAAATTGCCTGCATACGATTGCCCACGCGATCCTCTACGTATGCAATATCGCCGTCCCATTGTACGTTGGGGTTAGTAAGTACTTTCTTTGCAATGATCTTCACAGACCGCTCGTTAACGCTGTCTTGTACATTGTAGCCGGGCCCGTGATTCGTAGCGCCGTCTTGTGTGTAACTGTACTTGCCGAGGCACCCGCACATACAGCCGATTTTTCCGTTGTATGTTTTTACAATTTTGCTAATGTCTAACATTGTCGCTCCTGTTTAGTGTATGTGTGTATTATAACGCAAAAGAGCTCTAGTGTCAACCAAAGCCCTTCCACTTTACTCAACTATTACAGTTCCATGCTCGCGTAGCCGTCGTCTTGCATACCCTGCTCTGTAAAGTCCACAGCAGTCCCCAGCAACGCACTAATCGCATCGCTAAAACCGCTGTCTGTGTACAGTCTCCAACTGCCCTCATAGTCCTCATCGCCGTCTACGTCATAGCACACTGCAATGTGTATGCTACTGTCGCCGTCCTCGTCAAAGCGCTCGTGTATGTGTATGCTTGTAACTGTAACTGCCTCAATCTCGCAGTCCCATATACTGTCGCCCGCTAGTTGCACTAGTACATTGCAATCGTATGTTGTACTTACGCTGTCTTCGTCAGTCTCTGTGTGTGCAAAAGTTAATTTGTCGCTTACGTTAAATGTCGTTGCTTGCATAGTGTGCTCCTGTTTAGTGTAAGTGTATTATACAACAAAAAGCGCATAGTGTCAACCAGTAACCCTATGCGCTGTAGTGTTATTCCTTACACAAGTACCAGCCCTCATAGTCCTCAATACCCACACCGTCTGTAGTGCTTTGCAAGTGTTCCAAAATGTCCTCAGCCTCGTCGTCTGTAAACTCGCTGTCTTCCCAAATCAAACAGTCCTCTAGCATAATTGTATGCTCGCCGTTGCTCAAGTAAATGTCGTCCGTGCGTCCGCTAGTAGTTTCAGCAATCATATATCTGTTATAAACAGTGTCTGTCTGTTCCCAAATTATACGCATACATGCTCCTTAGTGTTTAAGCATGTATTATAGCACACACTTGTCCAAAATGCAAGTAGTGTGCTAATAACCCTTACGCTGTCTGGGTCTCTACAAACTGCATAAGCTCCTCGTATGTTGCCTCATACGCATACGCAATGTCGTTGTCAATTGCGTCTGTCTCTAAATTGTCTCCCACATACTTAATTGCCTCTACAAGCGTAAAGCCTGTGTCCCTGCAATAGTTTGCAAATACTACTAAATGATGTTTTGACATTTGTTTCCTTTGTTGTTTATGTGTGTATTATAGCGCACTCTTGCCAATCTGTCAACCAAAATAAAAAGACCCTAGTGTTAGTAGGGTCTTTAGCTTAGTCCACGTAGTAGTCAACTGCTTGTATTAGTGTACTAAGCGGGTCTGTTAAGTCTGCAAAACAACTTAGCTCTGCTAGTTGCTCCCCGTCTAGTGTTGCTTCCTCTAGCAGTGTTTCCACTTGTGCTAACAGTTCTTGTATTTGTTGTTTAATCATTTTCGCTCCTACGTTTAAAATTGTATTATAGCACAAAAAAAAGACCCGCGTATTAGGCGGGCCTTTGTACTACTAAACGCAACAGAAGTCGCGTTTGTTAATTAACTTATTACGTTCTATGTACAGAAGTACACTTATGTAGTACTCTCGTACTAATGTGTCCTGCATTATAATACTATTGTGTAACGCAGATGCATCTTTGCTAGCATTAAATGCAACTAAAGCATTAACGTTATATGCAACGTCCTCAGCGTACATACTAATGCTACCCGCGTCCTCGTCCTCGCTAACAAAAGTATTAATATAACTTTCTGTAGTTTTTAACATTAAATTATTAATTACAATTACGTGTTTTGCTTGCATAGTGTGCTCCGTTTAAAATTGTATTATAGCACAAAGGGAAGACCCGCGCAACCGGCGGGTTATTCCCCTGTTGTTTGAAAACAACAGATATCAAGAACGAGTCAGTTGCCTAACAGTCCAGTCAATTACATCACTCATTTTCAGCCTCCTCTTCTTTGTTCTCTTCTTCCCACTCTGCGGCACTTTCGCTGATACCAAAGGCCTCGTCTAGTTCTGGTGGCAACACTTCGTGGATCAGCTCACTGTTCATGCCACCATATTCATAGTAGTCATCATGACCGTTCTCCCATACACCGGCATAGGCCATGCCTGGTTCGTAATACATGGCTTCGATCTCAAAGCCCATCTCCAAGAGCTTCTCGTAGGCTGCAATAGGAGGACTCCATGCTGAGTCAAAGCCCAACATCAATCCACCTGGGATGTCCTGTGCTGGATTACCATCGGCACCAATCTCCCACTTGGTACCCCACTCGTTGACACAGAAGTCATACCAGTTGGCGTAGCCATACTTCTCCACATTGGCCTTTTGTTGTGCTTCGTGTGCTTCTCGTTGGTCCTCACCCATACTGCCTGACACTGTGTCACGCAGATCCTGCGGCACTGGGATGAACTCTTGTAGCAGGCCTTCGCCATTGAACGCTGTCCTGGCCCGCTCGATCATAGCAGGGTCTTTGTGTTTCAGGACCACTGAATTGTTGCACCAATTAGGCATGTTAGACTCCCATTTCGTAAAAGGTTACCGAAGCGTCGATGCTGAGCAATTCTTCAGCACAGCGGGTCAAGCGGCGCATCTTCTCACGCACCATTGCTGGGGGCAGTTCGCCATCGCAGGTCAAGTTCTCAGGGCTCATGTCAGCGTCGATGCTGTTGGCAATGGTCTGCCGATCCTTTGCGTTGAGCAGGCTGAGTGGCTTGCCCTTAAAGATTCGAGTCCATGTGTTCTTCTGCTCAACATAGGCTTCAAGTGTCGAAATATTCATCAATGCTCCTTAGTGTGTAAGTCTGTATTATAACAGGTTTTACCTAACCTGTCAACCTATAAAAGTGGGCTCAGTCACAGACTGATTTAATGCTCCCTGCTCGGCGTTTTGACATGCACACCCCTAGCTGGGCTGACCTTCAAGGTCCATTTAATGCGTCCTGCGTTGCGTTCTGGAGCAACCCTAAACTGTCAATAGCTTTGGTGACTATGACCAATGCGGAACACCTTTGTGCCCTGCTTGATGTCTTCGTCCTCACCCTCTATGGTGTAGGCCTCTGGCAACATGATGTCGCCCAACTCTGAATAACAGTAATAACCTGTTGCGGTCACTACCAACTCTGCGTCCTGAGGCAATGCCTGCAATGCCTGCATCATTTGTGCTACTGTGATTGTCATATCTCGCTCCTACTTTGTTACTTGCTTAGGCCGAGTCTACAAACTCGCTTCGTGTCCCTTGGTTCCAACCCTTTTTGCATCTCTGCGTGGGTTCTTACATTCGAGGACCGCCTTGCTTTTTCTTTCTTCTTGTGTCTATTATATGTGGTTTTACCACTCCTGTCAACCCCACGCCTTATATAACCCTACACCCATAATGGCTATTGATATAACGTTGACTGTCAGCTGTGGCTTATTTCCCACACGGTATGCCCATGCTGTAAACAAAGCCGTACCCACCACGAAGCTTACAATGTTCCAGGGATAGGCACTCGGGCCCACTGAGTTCAGAGCATGTCCCCCTATGATCAGGATAGCCCCTATCCACTGTAGTACTTCATTCTTATTAATAGTCATCAAGCTGTCTCTTTCAAACGNATCACGAAGCCGCTATAGTCCTTCTTTGCNCGNCCNTTNGCCTTCAAGCCCAACATCACACCTTTNGCATCCAAGAAGCGCAAGTCTGTCTCATCTGCACTAGGCACNCCNGCTGGGATCTCATCGTACACTGCCACAACACTCATGCCNTGCTCAAGCGCCGCNGCNACATCAGCGTCATTGCCGTCNGCCTTGCTGAAGGTCAAGTGGTAGTTCTTGTACTGGGCNATCTTACGTCCTAGCACCTTGGTGTAGTCGTAGAACTGTACGTANGGGAACTGTTCGAAGATGTTCAAGCCTTGNCCTGCATCGTACTTCTCCCAGCTCAAGTCACTAGTACCATTCAAACGAAACACTGGAGTCAGCCCCAGCTTGGTAGCCAACTTGATAGCCTTGTTGATGTCGCTAACCAAGTCCTGCATGAATGCATCGCGATCAAAGAAGAACGCCACTGTCTTGCGTATACGTGCCTTCTGGATAACGTTGGTGTTCTCGCCCTTCTTGAACATACCACCACGTCCGGCAGTGTTAAGGCATGCGGCAATGCAACCCTTTGTGGCCTTTGGGCAGGTGTTCTTGCCTGACAAGTCGCTGGGTGCAAGGTGCAGGATAAAGCTGAGATAGCCCAGCTTGGTGCCCTTTTGGATCTTTGGATTAGCAGTTGAAAGCAGTTTGAACATCGTCGCTCCTTGTTAGTGTATGTGTATTATAACACTGAATAGCTTCGGTGTCAACCCCTGCGAAGTGCCCAGGCGATGCAATCCAAATTGGGATCGCTGTTGCAGGGTCTAGTGGCAGGGGTTGGCACTTCAGCAATCTGCGTCGAAGCTTTCCCACTCTTGTGCTTCGTCGGGCTGGCCGTCATCCTCATCTTCCTCGTCCAGGATGTCGTTGCTTCGCATCATGTCCGCTACATCGTCCTCGCTCATGTAGGCCAGGGCCATCTCAGCCACCGCCTCAGCAGTGATAAGACCTTCGTCCATCATCTCAAGCAATCGTGTAGTCTGTGTTCGCATATCAACTCCTTGTTAGTGTATGTGTCTATTATACTGGTAAAACCACATGCTGTCAACCAAAGACCCTTTCGGGTCTAGGGTTACATGCTCCAGTAGCTCTCCGAACTGGGCGAACAGAAGTAGGGCGTATCGTACTTCTCGCGGAACTCGCGTCCACCCATCAAGTTCTTGCGGGTCACCCAAGTCTCATGTACTTCTACGATGAATCCCAGTTGACGCTTCTGCTCTGCAACCACTTCAATGTAGTCCTTAGTAGACTCCGCAAATTCCTGCTTGGCCACAAGTCTACGACCCTCTTTGGTACGACGGTCTGCCTTGTACAGTTCCAACGTATATTCAGTCATTGTGCTCATATCAATCTCCTCTTGTGTCTGTGTTAAGAATGGGTTTAACTGCTCTACGAATCGCTACTTCTGTCTTGTGCGCTTCTGCTTTGCCACGTATCACAGCATGAACTAAGATCTCTATCTCGTCTTTGCTGTTGAGCTTACGCAATTCAGCGCACAAGAGCCAGTTCTTGTCTTCTGTCTTAGCACGGTAGAAGTGCTTGGCGGCACGTGACTTGACGCTCTTTTGTACAGTAGTCTCAGTCTTAGCAGTCACGCCAATGTAGTTCTTACCGTTAACGATAAGCTCGTATATGATGTGATTGCGATCTACTCGCTTTTTACGGGGTGTGTTTTTTGCTTCCATGTGTGTATTATAGCAAGGTTTTACCACTCTGTCAACCACAAAGATAAAGCCCTTACGGGCTCTAGGGTTAAAGCACCCAGCCGCGGAAGTTCTCGTAGTCGTAGACTGCTACTTCTTTACGACCTTTGAGATATACAATTAATCCCCCAATGTCGTCTGTAGTACAGTTCTCTAAAGTGTCTGCAAACTCGCGTTCAAAGCGATCTGTATACTTTTCTATGCCGTCTCCCAAGCCCTGTTCGTACTCTGCGACAGCTTCGTCACAATAGTCTGCTACAGTTTGCATTGTGTTAATTGCCTCAATGTTATACATACAGTTCCTTTTGCGTTTAAAAATGTATTATAGCACTTTTTGGCGACTTTGTCAATAACATATGATTTGTAGGGTTTCTTGTGGCTAAAAACATACTGTTGGATCCGCGCCACACCCGCCGGCACTCCAGGGCAAACAAGACTAGTTCTTATTCGTATCTACTGCAAAAGAAAACCCTATAGCCCATAAGGTTATAGGGATTCTAGTATAATCTTTGGGCAAGTTTCCCTAGACTATCCCGCCCAGCTGGTTCCTGCTCAACAGAGCTAGCCTTAACCGGTTAGAGTATGCGGTCGCTGGTTCGAACAGTATACGCAGGGTTTATAACGCCGTTGCTCAAGTTGACAGTAACAGGGCGCCCAGACTCTAACCTCCTGCCCATAACTTCAACTTTATATCTACCATTCTACGGTTTACTAACATTTGGTGCGACTGGCCGGAATCGAACCGGCACGCCATTACAGCGAGAGATTTTAAGTCTCTTGTGTCTACCTATTTCACCACAGTCGCAATATACAATTGGTGGGCCCCCCGTGAGTCGAACACGGCACCAATGGATTATGAGTCCACTGCTCTAACCAACATGAGCTAGAGGCCCCTCTACACTAGTTATTATACAGGGTTCCCATGGACTAGTCAAGTGAAATGTAGCGACTATAGAGCACTATAATTCTCTATAGAGCACTATAATTGAGTATAATAGAGTATACATGCTGGCCCCTACAGCGGGGTCATTTATAAATACATGATGCGACTATATGAATTCTCCTCACTTACTAAATTCTCAGCCACTGTGAAGATACAGGGCAACTCAGTCAAGACATTTGTACATGCTGAGTCAGATGCACAGGCTCGACTGCTATTGAAGAAGATGTTTGGCAAAGATGCAGTACAGTCAGTGTCCACCACTCCTAAAAAGAAAACCAGTTAATATCTATACAGCGGGGTCACTATATACTATATGCATACATGTACGTATACACACTAGTAAGAGATCCGCTCAGGTTTACACGTATACAACATATAGAGTATATAGAGTATATAGAGCTGAGTAGACCTATACCTTTACAGCGGGGTCACTATATACACACGAGTATACAATGAACTCACAGTGATATCACAGTGGAAAACCGTGGCAGAAACCGTCCAGAATCGGTGGGAGACCGGTGGATATTATGAGAGAAACCAAAGAAAAAGTGTCAAATATTGGCAAAATATTAGGTAAAATAAAAACCTTGAGGCGACGTTGGAGAGGCTATGCAGGAATGCTCCACTCATTCTCCCAGAGTTATCCACAGCTTATCCACACAATTCACTGACTTATCCACAGCCTATACACACGTTACTAACAAGTTATTCTACCCTGCATCTACCCAGTCAATAATGCTTACAGCGGGGTCTTTTTACTGTACAGCAAATATAGGAATCTCTCCATAGCCTCTTGACTCAGCTTGCACTATTGCGTATACTATATAGATACAGTGAGCAGTCTAGCACAATATACGTGCTGTCGCTTATACACTGTGTCATGTAACATGTACTCACACATAGGGTTTTATAGTGGAAAAATCTGCGCTGTTTGGTCGCTACGCTCTGTTGTTATACAGTCGGGTTGATATACACAGGCTACTTTTAGCTCTAATGTTTTGCTTACTATATATAAACTGGACGGATATGGGAGTGGATCATGAACGTATTGAGTTAGATCAGCTACGTGCTAGGGTTGGATATTTAGAGAGGATTTCTTATGAATGAATGGTTATCAGCAATGAAATACTTGTTAATTTGTCTAAGTCTAATTGGCTGTGGTACTTATACACCAGATCCTGCAACTGATGCTCGAATTAAAGCCATGAAATCCATGCGTAATCCCACTTGTCGTGAAGTGGGTAGTTATTTGTACTGCAACGAGAATTAATATGAACAAGTGGTTATATCGTGTGATCTTCACAGCTTTGGCTGCGAACATCTTGTTTGGTGCTTATGCACTAATAGTCTATGAATCGCCCCCAAAGATGTGTTTAAACGGCATTGTCATGGTCTTGAGCAAAGATCGAGACATGTATGTGCAATCGGGCACTTTGCCCACTCACTGTATGCCCATCAGCAGGGATTGATCATGAACAAACCTTTCTACATCACATATGAACTAGTTGAAGAGATGCTGGAGTTGCACGATGTTCACTGTGTCTTTGAACTGGATGCTCCCATGCAGATCTTTACCAGGCTCATGGCAGCAGGCTTCTACACAACGCAAGATATGCGTGATCGTACAGCTGAGTTTGCCCAATGTTGGCAACTGAGCGAGATCTACTGTCCACATGAAGGCGTTGACCGTCGTAGTGAATATGGAATGGAGATTATATGAACAAACGAATTCGAGAACTTGCCGCTATTGCAAGAGGACAGGCAATAGTAGGAACAACAGTTGATGAGGAACAATGGCGACAACACGAAGAATTTGTGGAAAAGTTCGCNGAGTTGATTGTGANAGAATGTGCTGAATTATCTGCGGACAATCCTGGATATAATGGGCTGAATATATTTGATAAAATATTGAAACATTTCGGAGTTGAAGAATGACTTACATTCTAATGATTTGGACAGTGGTAGCAATGGGTGGCGATAGACATTATCAAGCCAAGGCATACGACTGGCGACCCGTTGGTGAGTTTCAAAAAGAAATGGGTAAGTCAGGCCCACAACAGGGCAAGACTGCTCGGGAAATGTGTGAGGATGCCGCCCGACAACTTGGACTGAAGTCTGAAAACTATCGCTGTGTAAGGAGCAAATAATGAACGAACATGATAGAAAACTACTTAATAGTTATTTCTTTGTCAATGGTGTAATCGCTGTAATTATAGTTATTGGTACGGCACTGGCAATGTTGATAATCACATCGTATACCCTTTGGAATATGATATGAACGAACGAATTCGAGAACTTTGGACCAAGGCTGCTGAATTAACCAATGACGATTCATGGCAAAGTCAGACTGAGTTTATGGAACGGTTCGCCGAGTTGGTTGTACAGGAATGCTTGCGTCAGGTTGAAGAACAATACAAGCCTGTGCTGGAAGATGATATCATGATGAAGGACACACATTGGGACGGTTATGTTCAATGCGGTGTTGATTCATATGTGGCTATTAAATTACACTTTTTTGGAGTTGAAGAATGAACGAATACTATGAATATCTTGATTTTCTCCGAGAGAGTGGGGTTACAAACATGTTTGGCGCTGGACCCTATCTTCAAGATCGATTTGATCTTTCTAGACAGGAAGCAAAGAATATTTTAATACAATGGATGGAACAATATGGAGTTGAACAATGACACATACAATACGAGTAACATGTCCACGATGCTTTTTGCGGTTTACCTACACCCAGAAAAACGGCAACACCCTGTTCTCACACGTGGCTAGGTGCCAAGCATGACACCGTGTAAATATCAAGAGCTTGAAGCAACACTAAAGGACCTCTATGAAGGTCGACGGGTAGTTGTACCCCACGACATTGACCATGCACATAATATGCTGATGGTGGCAGGTGCATACATTCAAGATGACAAGCAACGCATGTGGAGCATACTTAAACAAGATTACGGAGTTAAATCATGAATCGACTACATTGTGTAAGATGCTTTGGACCTTTTGCTCGTTTCAAGCAAAACGGCTTGTGGCATGTTAACCATAGGTGCTAATATGACTATAGAAGATCTACAATATATCTTTGAATATCAAATTGAAGAAGGCACAGAGAACTTGTACTTTATGCTGACTGATGGTGATCGTCATCCCCTAATACAACGACATCCTAGTGACGATTTGGCTGGGCTATTACCTATGCTGGACTCGTTTCAATACACGGGACACAATGTCATGCCGAGGTTTGCAAAATGAACAATGAAAAGTGTATCATGTGTGAGCGTCCTACAGAATGGGTGCGCTCAACACAGTTTGCTGGTGATCACCCTTTTTGTCGTGAACACGCTGAGCTAGAGTCAGACTTCCTGGAGAACGACAGCTATACCTATTGGAAGGAAGTTGAGCGTGAGTGAATCTGTAGGAATAACGGGCTTTATTGAAATATTTGAGGGTCGTTTGACCAAAATGAAGCTACATCTCAAAGAAGAGCTGGGCAAGGCTAAAAGCGATAGGGACCGTAAAGCCATACGCAGGCTCACTAGTGATGCACGTAAGCTCAACAAGACCCTAAAAGAAATGCGTAATGCGTCAGCTAAGAAATGTCCACACTGCGGAGAGCGACTATGACACCATACGGATATATCAGCAAGCGATATAGATTTGTCTTTGGGCCCAACAACTTTGAACTCAGCTCTGCTCAAGTACCCTTGACCCCCATTTATCTCAAGCCTCAATACCCAGAACAAGAGCCCTGGGCCGGAGTTGTTCCTAACATTGGAATATTTTACTTTTACCGCGAAAATATTGGTCAGTTTGGCATAGAGCCTTTTTATCTAGGAGTTAAATTATGAAACGTAACGCTCGCACAACCATACAGATAGATCTTGAAGATGATCTGCTGTTTCAGCTCATGCTTAGAGCACATGAGCAGGATATTACCCTAAATCAATTGGTAGAAAATATCCTGCGTGAATATATTGAAAATAACCCGGTAGCCAATGAAGACGTTACATGATGACATGCTGGATCGCATGGGTCGTGCTATGGCGCATGACATTGATACGGATGTTTTAATGAACGCTATGGGTTGGCATGGTTATGAACTTGAACTCAGCACGGGCACAGTATATGGTAATCGCTATACAACTGTACACCCTACCAACAGTGATCATTGGAATGAGATGATGCAGTGGATGTTGGATCACTTTGGACCCTCAAGTGATGACGGAGTATGGACACCCAATATGCGCTGGTATGCCAACAACGCTAAGTTCTGGTTCCGTGACCCTAGAGATTTAACTCTATTTCTGCTCCGGTGGTCTGGCTCGTAGAATATACTTTTCCGGCTCGGGCGGGGGTACATGATAAACAACAGCATGTTCGTAGTGATCTAGCTCTAGACGTCGGGGGTAGCCCTGCCCTATCCAAACTTCAGCATCATGCCTAGGAGTAAACCCACCCAGCTGATTGATCATGCCCACTTCGTGGGGCTTTTCTAATCTAGGCAGTCGGCGTAGATAGTCGCTACTAGCCCACCACCAAGTACCGGACCAATGCCCAGTAGGGTCGCCGGGTACGTGCCAGTTAGCACCAGCAGTATCAAACCCTGATTCTATAGCGGCCACGCACAACTGCCATTTATCTATGTTCCAATACTCTAGGTATTGATTCCACTGTAGGGCAGTATCACGTGTTTCTTTTTGCAAGTGTGGGGCCCCTTTGTTGCTAAAGCGGAATATGGCCCTGCGATCTTCCTGGGTACAAACATATTCGTGTAGTTCTATAATTGAGTAGCATTCACCTAGGGGGCGATAGCTGGGCTTGTAATGCTCTGTGCTTTGATGGAATAGACTGTAAGAGACCCGGGGGTCTTTCATCCAGGGGGTACGATCCAACCAGTCTTTGAACGCGGTGGGCTCATAGTGCAGTTGAAAGTGTATATGGTCAGCACGAGCCCACAGCCCTGAATAGATAACCCGCCCTATTTGTTGTTCAGTTAGGGCTTCCCACCCTGGAAAGTTAGCCAAGTGATAAAACAGTTCTACTTGCATTATTGTGCCGATTGAAAGATCTTACTAGCGGCTATGCTGTCTTCGGGCACGTCTAAGATAGTCCATGTAGAGCCCAGTACAGGAGTTAGATGTATGTGACTGCGGGGTACCCAATACTTGTCTACCTGTAGGTCCATCATGTCTGCCAAGTTGGCCATCACGCTATCCACACAGATTAGGGCTTCTGCACCCTCTATGACCCGGATCCAATCAAATATGCTTTCAGTTATATTGGCATCAACATCTATGTGCATCCATTCTTTGGGTAAGCTCGATAGATCAGGTTTGGCTGTGTAAGCACTACCCTTTAGGTGTGTAACATAGTAGGGTTGACCCTCTTTGACCACACGATTGTACAGGGCCTGTTCACGTTCTGCATTACGGGCAATACATTGACTTAGAGTCCACTTTTTACGGAATGGTACGCCTGCGGCAGTGTACTTGTGCTCGTCAAACTTTTGTATTTGAAAGTAAGGGCGGCCCGCAAGTTCTGGGTGTCCTGTTAGACTTTGATACAAGCAGATCCAATCAGCACAATGTCGCTCTTTGATGATCTTTTCGGGTGTATTATAAAAGAAATCACCACGTTGATCTGTTTCCATAGGAACCCAATCGACCCAAGGAGCCGCATTGAACATACTGTCAAAGAATTCTGCACAAACAGGCCATACTATTTGATATCCCTGTTGATAATAATGATACGCGATAGGTAGGGCAATAACTAAATCTCCTAATCCTCTGCTTTGAATAATACCAAATCTAGGCTTTGGTCCGCCTGCTGTTGTTTCGTTAGTCATTGATAATCCTTTTACATATAATAGCAGTAGTTAATGTCAAAGTCTATTAAAAACCACTGTTTTTGGACCACAAGTTGACAAGTATTTGACTATATGCTATAATTAACTATACGGCGGTAAAATATTATCGCCGTTACGTTTTAATATACGTACTTATTAACCCTAGACTAAGGAGGTCAAAGTTATGACTAATAATACAGCCGTAACCCTAGATCACCCACACACGGTAGACCATATTCGGGCTACCTGGCTGGCAAGAGCATTAAGTGGATTGCTAATAGCCTTAGGTGTTTGGTTTTCTATTAATTTATTGAGCTGGGCTATGCAAGAGCATACGCTCAGGTCCGAGATAACACTGGGCTCGGACATTACAATGGAAGTAAGAGAGCGTCAGCTAGCTTGTCTTGCCAAAAATATATACCACGAAGCAGGTGGCGAGCCATTTGAAGGTAAAGTAGCAGTTGCACAGGTTACAATAAACCGTGCAAATAGTTCTAGCTTTCCAGATGATATCTGCCAGGTAATATATCAAAAGAATCAGGTGTACTCAAAGGTACTATGCCAGTTCAGTTGGGTATGTGAAAACGCTGCCAACTTTAAACCTGTCAATCGTAAAGTATACGATGAAAGCATGGCTGTGGCCAAAAAGGTACTCCTTGAAGGATTCCGCTTGCCCAGCTTGTCTAATGCCATGTATTTCCATGGTGACTATATCAACCCCGGATGGAAGCGTGAGCGGGTTGCTCACATCGGTCGTCACATCTTCTACAAGTAAACAGAAAGGTAAACTATGAAAAGGCAATTTTTAGAATTGGTTAGTCAGTACCCCCGCTGGCTGTGGTATTTTGTACGTGATCATGTCAAACAGGTTACGGGCAATAGCCTAGGATTGATTACAATCATATTGTTACACCTAGCCAGCGTACCTACATTGATGGCTGTACTAGTTGGGCAAAGTGATCGCTTACCTCCCGTAGATATTATGATCTTTGTTTGGAGTGCGCTGACTACGCTGTTCTTCAAGAGTCTCATTGAACGTAACTATTTGTACGTCTGTACAATCTGTGTGGGCTTCATTGGGCAGACTCTGGTCATGGGATTGATTCTATTCCGCTAAATAAATTCATGAGAGCACATGAATTCATCACTGAAGACTGGAACAAGGTCAACAAGAAGGATAAGACTGACGGGCTAAGTCAAAAAGCCGTCAATGCTTATCGTCGCGAGAATCCAGGCAGTAAGTTAAAGACAGCAGTAACTACTAAACCTAGTAAGTTAAAAGCAGGCAGTAAAGATGCTAAACGCCGTAAGAGTTTTTGTGCTAGAATGAGTGGTAACAAAGGCCCTATGAAAGATGAAAAGGGACGTCCTACTCCTAAAGCAAAGGCCCTAAGCCGTTGGAATTGTTAATGCGTATTCAAGAACTATTAGAAAGAACAGACCCAAAGCTATGCCGTAGCCCTAAGAGGCTAGGGCGTAGCGATTATTCAAGTTGTGTGAGTCAGGGTCTACGAGCACACCAATCTAAAGGTAAAGGCCACACAGATGGCAACGGTAATTACCTCAAAGGCAAGAAAGCCAAATCAGTACACTACGGCGGCGACGTCAAAGACTACGACAGCAAATAAAACTTGACAGTCACTAACAAGACTGTATAATTATAGTAAACAAAGAGGTTACTATGAGTATAGGTATTATTGGTTACGGAATGGTTGGCAAAGCTGTAGAAATTGGGTTTCCCCGATGCCCGGTGCATGTATCAGATCCCGAATACAATGATGTAACTGTAGAGCAAGTATGTGCAAAAAATCCCGAAGCTATTTTTGTATGTGTTCCTACTCCTACAGACGAAACAAACTTTGCAATATTGACAGGTGTATTGGATCAAATACACAACTGTAGATACAAGGGAGTAGTGGCAGTTAAAAGCACAGTATTACCACAACACCTACAAGGTAGAGACAATGTGGTCTACAATCCAGAATTTTTAAGCCGAGCCACTGCAAATAAAGATTTTGTTAACCCACCAATGTTAATACTAGGCGGCCGAAGGGCTGACGACTTATTAACTGTATATTCAAAATATTCCGATGTTGATACACCGCATGTTGTTATCACAGATATTAATACTGCGGCATTGGCCAAGTATGCTATGAATAGTTTCTATGCTCTAAAGATTACCTACATGAATAATCTTTACGATGTAGCAAAACAATTAAAAGTAGATTGGCCTAACATGGTTGATATATTTAAAAAACAACCTTGGATGGGTACACATCATTTTGAAGTACCTGGCCCTGATGGTGAGCGTGGTTTTGGCGGCCCTTGTTTGCCCAAAGATACAGAAGCATTTGCTGACGCATTTCATATTGAACTACTCAAGCAAGTGTTGAAAATGAATGATGAATTTAGAGATAGTTAATGCAGGTCAGGTTAACTATGAACAATTACATTTTGGTTGGTTCCTAGTTGACTGGTGTAACTATAAATGCACCTATTGTTCTGTTGCAAATAGGTTACGAGATACATATTCAAAAGAAGAATCACACTCTAAGTACAAACTAGTCCTAGAAAGACTGGATCGAATAGACAGTTCTTTTGATATGGACATCTATGGTGGCGAGCCCACACTACATCCAAACTTTAACGAAATACTAGAGCGCCTTTCTAATAACAAATTCTGTAGAAGTATAGAAGTTAAAACAAACTTGTCTAGGTCTGTAGATTTTTATAAGAATATGTTCACTCACGATAAGATCAGCATTTCGGCTAGCTATCACTTTGAATATCACAGCCAGGCGTTTATAGACAAGTGTATTGCACTCAAAGATAGCAATTTCTCCTGTCATATCAGTATGCCTGATCAACAAGAGCATTGGGATACCGCGTTAGCCCTAATACAGACATTTAACTGTAATAGTGTTCAATACGATTGTAATATTTTGTTTTCAACAGATGCCTACAAAACAAATTATACTCCTGAATTTTATCAAACATTTAAACACGCACTTAAAGATACCGGACCCAAATATCCTTATCAGTTTAATGATGGAACCGTGTCCAATCTATCTGTTTATCAAATTAAACAGCAAGGACTGGATAACTTCAACAATTATAAATGTACAGCGGTGATGTACGAAATAAATACTGAGGGTGATATAAAGAATATGTGTACGGGTAAAGTGTTACCGTTATTATTCAAAAAAGAAGATACTCATAAAACTGTAAAGTGTCCGTTAACGTCATGTTCCTGTGATGTTATGTTTAATTTTTATAAAGAAAAACAATATGATAATTGATTTAAATGTTACAAGTACTTGCAATCTAGCCTGCACCTACTGTTCAGAAGGTTATGAATGCGGGCTTAGTACAGCGTTTGAAGAAAATACAGAACTCACATTAGATAATGTTGAAGATTTTATGAACAAGTTTAGTGATCCTAAACGTGATATCTACTTCTGGGGCGGTGAGCCTTTTGTTAACTGGGAGTTTTGTCGTGGGGTTATGGAAAAGTACAAAGATGACAATAACTATAGCTTCTTCTTTTATACCAACGGTGTATACTTAAAGAAATATCTAAAAGAATTGGTTCGCTTTCACGAAGCAATGCCAGGACGCCTGAAGATACAGGTCAGTTATGACGGCAAGCCAGTAAACGATATAACTCGTATTGACAAAGCAGGCAATCCCAGTAGCAGTCTAGTTAAGATGAATTATATCGCAGCCAAGAAAGCCGGCCTAGCAGTTAAGATGAAGAGTGTGTTGACCGCAGAACACTTTCACTTGATATATGAAGCGTTTCTCGATGTAATCGATATGGATGATAACTACTTCCCAACGCCCGATATGTACAGTCAATTAACTGAAGAACAGTTCATGCCTAAGTTGGAAGCTCTTAATGCAGGAATTGCTAAAATAGCCAAATACATTTATGTAAACAAATTACCTCCAGAAAAGTTTGGATGGTTTACCCAAAGTCGTGCATTGTGTGCATCGGGTATCAACTATGTGTCAATCGACCTAAATGGAGACATCAGTCCGTGTCACGGATGTATGTACAAAGAATCACATGCACACGTTATTGGAAATATATTTAAAGCTCCGGACTTGGATGCACTGATCAAAGAAAAGACAGCCATGTATAAAGATGCATTAAAGAATCAACCTCTTGATTGTATAAACTGTGACAGTCAATTTTGTATGAAGTGTAATAGTGCTACATATGAAAAGAGCGAAAAAGAAACCTACATTGAAAAATGGAGTGATCACACAGCCAACTGGCAAGTATGCAAGGTATTCAAACAAAACGAAATTGTGCATCATGCACTACGCACAGCTTTAAAAAGCTACAAGAAACCAGTAATTCAATTTGAGGCATCACAATGTTCACTCTAGAAATATCTGTAACAGAAAAATGTAATTTAGGATGCCCGTACTGTTACGTGGCAAATCGTCCTACATTTATGATGCCAGAGACATTTGATAATGCATTACCAGAATTATATAATTTAATGAGTCGTAGTGGCGACCGTGACTATCATGTTAGTTTCTTTGGTGGCGAGCCTTTGCTCAATTGGGATTTGATTACCCATGCGGTACCACAACTCAAGGCAGATCCAAAATGTAAAGGTATTAACATTATTACTAACCTAACAATGATTGATAAACCTAAAGCCCAATACCTTAGAGAAAACGGTGTCGGAGTTAGTTGGTCATTTGACGGTATGAGCAGTAATGAATCGCGCCCTCTGTTGCCGTTACTTGAAAATACTAATCCAGAAACAGGTGAACTGTTTGACGGTATCTTAGAAATGTATAACTACAAACGTGATATTATAATGGAACTTACTAATGGGTGTAAGGTTATGATATGGCCAGGCAATACAAAAGATATGACAGAGAACTTTGAGTTCTTGTTAGACTGGGGTATTGAACATCCGGACTTTAGTATTGTACGTGATGATGTATGGACCGCTGAAGATATCAAAGAGTTTAGGTCTGAATGTATTCGATTAACAGACAAGTGGATTGAAAAACTTAAAGCTGGTATACCATGTTCAGTCGGATTCCTAAGACTAGCTATACTAGACACATTATTTGGTCTAGTCAAAGGTAAACGCCAGTTTGGTTGTTTTGCAGGAACTAACGGTGGTGTGTTAATGAGCAGTGGAGAGTTTTATCCCTGTGCTCGCTTTGCTAGTAAAAAAATCATGAAGATGGATGAAGCATATGATTTTAAATATTATCAAGATCTGTTTAAGCCAGCCAATTATGACAAGTGTGAACCTTGTGATTTAAAACAAGTATGCAATGCAGGATGTACCTATAGTCAGGTTACCAATGATAACAAACCATTAGATAGTGTATGTGAATTGTTTCACGTATACTATGAACAAGCATTAAGAGTTGTTAATGAGTGTAGAGATGTTCCAACTTTTCAAGACCTAGTACTGCACTATATTGAAAGTGTTGGGGTAGAAAGCGCAGGTGTAGAATGCAGGAATTAAAACCAAAAAAATCTTTTAAAAGTATTATCGCTCATCCTATCAAGGTAGAAATGCAACCCGTTGAGCATAAAAGTGATCGTGTTCTCACGGTAGATGAACTTGCAAAACAAATTGAAGAAGCACGTAAAGGTACAGCTAAAGTTGATAGCAAATATGTAGGCTACGATGAAGCAGGACATTTATTTGACTATCGTTACAACTATGTTGCGTTTCTAGACGACATGAAGCACATTCTTAAAATTGCACGTGATCGTAAGGCTAATAAACCTAAAGAAACATATCAAAATCCTCATAGGATGATTATACAATGATAACCGGGTCGTTTGTTAAAGAAAATCCAGGGTTAGGATTTTACGTTGGTGATACCACAGACAAACGAGTTATTCCGGATTCGGGTGTTAATGTTATATACTTTACCAACAAATGTAATCTAGCCTGTACCTATTGTTACGAAGACTTGCCTGGCCGCCCCCCGCAGATAATGAACAAAGAGCAGATTAGAAATTCTATTGATAGTATTCTAGCAAGAGAGCGTCCAGAAGAACAAACACTTATAGTTTTATTTGGTGGTGAGGCAACTCTAGAATGGGAAAATGTTTGTTATTGTATGGAATATACCTATAGCAAAAAGAAAAATATACATTTTAACCTAACTACCAATGGCATCAAATATCTGAGCCAAAAGTTTATTGATGAAACTAAGTCTAACTATTTCTATAAAATGGGATTCTTAAGTATAGATATCAGTTTCGACGGAGTCGGTAACAAAGACAGGATTTACCATAATGGAATGGAGTCGACTAGCTCAATGATCAAAGTTTTCGGTAACTTGTTAAAGAATGACGTAAGATTCCGTATCCGATATACTATGCATCACGAAAATGCTAATTTCATATACGAAGACATAACCATGATCATTAAAAAGTTCCGTCCCAGTAGGCTAATTACAAGTGTAGCATGGAGCACCCTTAAAGACGATGATTATGCAAAGCTAGAGAAAGCCAAAGAATTGTTCAGAAAAGACTGGATAAATAAGTCTATATCCGTTCCAATTTGTGAATTTTTTTGCGATATGTGTAATGGATGTGGGGGAAGAAACGAGTTTAAAACTTATTATACAGATGAAGGTAACGTAACAACTTATTCGAATTACGAAAACGCTCCGGTATTTCATGATTTTAAAGAAAAGGAATTAAAATGACAGACGAAACAACAATTGAAGAAACAACAATTGAAGAAACAATTCAACCTCAACCCCTTAGTGAAGAACAACAACAATTCATCACATATAAGATTCAACAGATACACAATAACATTGGAGAAATAGGAAACTTGGCTCCAGATGTTGCAGATATTCTGGCTCATGGATTTGTGTTGTCAATGAATTTGTTAGAAGCAATTGCTATAAAAGGTCCACAAGAAGTTAATGATGTAAACAAACAAATTGAATTAGTTACTGCGGTATTGGGATTTGATTTAGAAAAACTTGTACTAGGAGTTGTTGAAAAAGCCAACAGTAATGGTACAGGTAATATGATAGATACCAGTAAAGAAGCGGACGAAGAAACTTTAAAGTTTATAACTTCCGATATGGATGACTATGAAAGATTTTTAGCAGAAGCTAAAGCTAAAGATAGTTTAGATTATTTAAAATCATCAATTTAAACAACTATGGGATCGATTACTACATCATTATTCGGTACAAGCGATAGCAGTGATGCTAAAGATTATGCTATACCGTATATGCAACCGGGATATGTCATTACATCTACGTTTGTAAAAACAGTGACTAATGCAGTAGCGGCTGAATATAAAAGACGTAGTACTCTAACTTGGGCCGTTCCTAGTACATTTGCTAATATTAACACTCAAGTGATTGCCAATCATTTAAATACATTAAACACTAGATTAGAAGTTGTTCCCAAGACTCCAGCACAACGGGGAAATGCCAGTAGGACGCAGTCTCCTACCCCAGATAACCAATCAGGTACTGTTGAAACAACACCCGAGACTTATACATTTCCTGTGCCTACTGCATTTACCAGCGGGTTTGCCGGAGTGGCACAAGACGGAGTCATTTATGCTCAAAACATAAATGATTTAATAGATAAACTACAGGGTGCCGGACAAGTTTGTATGTGTAACTGTAATTACTGTACATGTAATTGTAACTATTGTTCCTGTAATTGTAACTATGCCTGTACATGCAATTGTAATTACAGTGACATTAGATTAAAAACAAACATTGAACTAATAGGTACAAAGGACGGATTGAACATTTACTCATGGAGTTATTCATGGAACACTTTCAAACGATTCTCTGGGGTTATAGCACAAGAGTTATTAGACACTAATTATAAATCTGCTCTAAACGTAGATTCAAATGGGTACTATTATGTAGATTACTCACAACTGCCCGTTGAGTTTAGAGAAGTATAAAGGATAAAACATGCCAATAGTACAAGCTCCATTTGGAACACAAGAGTCAAGCGATGCAGGATGGCCGTATAGGCAATACACTTGGTCAAACTATAAGTTACCAGACCCGCCTGTATATTATAATGATTTTATTACCCCTCCCACCAGGAGAACACCCGACCAGGATGCCTACACGGATGGCCGGCCTTACACTCGAGGACGAGTTATTCGTGGTATTGATCGATATTCTCCAAATGAATCTCCCAAAATTGCTCCGTTATATGGTATCTGGAAAGACATGCTATTCTATGAATATTATAGGCGCTGGGGACCGGGGCTCGGTGGCGGCCAAGATATTACCCCTGGCACCGGAATTAGGGTAGGTAGCTCAATCCAAGCGTATGATTTAAACAGAATACGAGATTTAGTTCAAACCAATCCACCTGCGTTGGGCACAGCAAATCATTTTGATGTTCGCGGAGTACAAACTCGCGCATACCGTCAAGAACCAAGTGGTGGGTATACTTATTTCCCACAAGCATATGGATACACCGCTGGATTCAGTGGAGTTAGCTTGGGTACCTACATTTATGCGGCAAATATTAATTCAGTGATTGATAAACTAATAGCAGCCAACAACGTGTGTGTTTGTAATTGTAATTACTGTACATGTAATTGTAACTATTGTTCCTGTAACTGC
>JGI12421J11937_10000180_pt1 | contig 23469 bp, 22 predicted proteins | sample LakErihyJuly2011_2_FD_11937 | JGI IMG/M metagenome (IMG submission 11937)
ATATTTTATATTTTATATTTTATATTTTATATTTTATATTTTATATTTTATATTTTATATTTTATATTTTATATTTTATATTTTATATTTTATATTTAAAAAAAATATAATATATAAAATATAAATTTTTTAAACCATAATTGGTAACTCATCAATATTAAATATTGCTTCTGGGTTGTTAATTTTCTTTTTGGCTATTACATAATTCTCAAATAGTGGTTTTTTCAATACATTTTGTGGAGTATGTTTATGAACATTGCGCGCTATCATTTTATATAATTTAAAATCAGGATATCTCTCAGAACCATCATTTTTATACAATATATTTTTATTTTTATCATCAAAAACCCATTCGATCATTAATTTTTTTATAGGGGATTTTAATTTTTTGATGTCCTCTAAATCATCAATAAAATAGTCAAATAAACTACATCCTAGGCGACATAAATCAAAACTATAATTTGGGTCTATGCGTGGTTTATCTTCATTTAAATAAGGTTCGCAGTTGTATTGTGTAGCAGCATCTCCGTCTTGTGAATAACTATCACTACATATAAATTGATTTTTGAATCTATAAATAGCTCTTCCGAAATCGATTATTTTATATATTTTACCAAATGTAGGAACTTTATAATGACTATTGTTAAATTTATAATATAAATATTTCTTTTCTGTGGATACATATACGATGTTATTTGTATGTAAATCATTATGAGTAAAGTGGAAAACTTTTTGATATGTAATTAATGTAAATAATATTTGTAAAACAATAGATTCCCATTCATCATCTTTAATTTTTTTACTTGAAATATAAGCATCTAATGTATCTTGACAGCATTCTAATACAATCATTTCGACTGGAAATTTATCTATTGCGCAAAATATTTCTTCATCATCTTCATACTTGCTTTCTTCACTAGTTGATTCGTCAGACACTGTTTCATTTGAGTCTAATGATTCAGTATTTGACGATCTAGAAGAACAAGAACCTGAATTATTTGTTTCGTTTTTGCTCGTATTATGATTACTTGATTTTGTAGATGATTTATCTAATATGTTTACATTTTCATATGTCAATTCTAATTCTTCATGTATTAAAGATTTGTTTTCTACACTATCTTGTCTAGCAATATTTGGATCTTCAATATTTGGATCTTCAATATTTAGATCTTCAATATTTAGATCTTCAATATTTAGATCTTCAATATTTAGATCTTCAATATTTGGATCACTTACATTAGTATTTATTAATAATGCTTTTTTGTATTTATTAGTTTTGCCAAAAATACTTTTTATTTTATCACTTGCTTCAAGTTTAAATAGAATATTTCTATTTTTATGAAAATGGTCAGATTCATTTAAAAATTCTAAATCTTCAGAAATATTAACTTTAAAATTATTTTTTATTCCTAAAAAAGCACCATAATAGTTTAATCCATTATAAAAACTGTAGTTATTTAATAGGCAACTTGATAAAAAAGAAAAGAATCCATCAATATATGCTGAGTTGTTTGGATCTAATATTTTTTTATATTTTGTATGATATTCGCTATTGCTATATACATCCTGGTTGCTATAAAATTTAGGTAATTCTGAAATATTATACCCATCCTCATATTTGCCTAACATATATTTTACTGGATCTATTAAGGGACTAAACTTTATAAAGATGTCTTTGCTAGATTTATTATTACATATATCACATATTTCGGCAGTAAATTTGTTGTAATTAATTTTCTCTACTATATTTTCTAATTTATAACTATTGTTTAGATTAATAGCATTGTAATTGTTGCTATTTAAATCAAAATATTTATTATATAACGGAAAATAATTTTGAACATTTGTTATATCTAAAAATTTATTGTTGCTAATTGTTTCAAAAAGTTGCTTGTTGTTGTTTTTTCTATAGTTTAATTCCATTTAATAAATTAAAAATACTTATTTTTCTTATTTATAACACAAATAATATTTTTAAATAATAACTAAATAACTCTAAATAACTCTAAATAACTAAATAACTAAATAACTCTAAATAACTAAATAACTAAATAACTCTAAATAACAACATTTATTTTGTATAATTTTGTATAATTTAGTTTAAATCTTAGATTATATAATATTATTATTAAACAATAATGACATTAGAATTAAAAAAATTTGATATTAAAACAATTAGTTTTAGACCAGATGAAAATAAAGGTCCAGTCATAGTTTTAATAGGTCGTCGTGATACCGGTAAATCCTATTTAGTTAGAGATCTTCTTTATTACCATCAAGATATACCAATAGGAACTGTTATTAGTGGAACTGAAGCAGGTAATGGTTTTTATGCTGAACATGTTCCTAAACTATTTATTCATGATGAATATAATACTGCTATTATAGAAAATATTTTGAAAAGGCAAAAAACAGTATTGAAGCAAGTTAAGAAAGAAATAGAAGTTTATAAGAAATCAAATATAGATCCGCGTGCGTTTGTTATTTTAGACGATTGCTTATATGATGGTAGTTGGACTAAAGATAAAATGATGCGTCTCCTTTTTATGAATGGGCGTCATTGGAAAATAATGTTAGTAATAACTATGCAATATCCTTTAGGCATTCCTCCAAATCTTCGCACAAATATTGATTATGTTTTCATTTTAAGAGAACCATATATAGCAAATAGACGACGAATTTATGAAAATTATGCTGGTATGTTTCCAACTTTTGAAAGTTTTTGTCAAGTAATGGATCAATGTACAGAAAATTTTGAATGTTTAGTAATAAATAATAATGCTAAATCAAATAAATTACAAGACCAAATTTTTTGGTATAAAGCAGACCATCATAAAACATTCAAATTGGGTTCAAAAGAATTTTGGGAAATTAGCAAAAATTTAGACTCTGATAATGAAGAAGAAATGTATGACCCAAATATAAGAGATAAGAAAAAAGGACCTAAAATAAATGTGCGCAAAACAAAATGGTAAGAAATTTATTTATAATATTTATTGAAAAATATTATAAATTTAAAAAATATATAAATAACTAATCTTTAATATTTAATTTTTTAATCTTTAATATTTAATTTTTTAATCTTTAATTTTTTAATTTTTTAATCTTTAATATTTAATTTTTTAATCTTTAATTTTTTAATCTTTAATTTTTTAATCTTTAATTTTTTAATCTTTAATTTTTTAATCTTTAATTTTTTAATCTTTAATTTTTTAATCTTTAATTTCTTTTATAGCACAATCAGTCAATAGTTCTAAATTGCTCATTTCTCCTTGTGTTGTTTCTGATGTTGCTATTTTTTTAGCACGTTCTTTTTGTCTTTCTAATAGTTCTCCTAGTCCATGATCGTCATCTTTCTTTCTTCCCACAATAACGTCTTCGGCATCAAATAATTCTTTACGCAAATCAGCAGTAGATACATCATCCTCTTCTTTGTTGCCAAAAAGTAAATTTTTGCCAGGAACATCCATTCTGTCCGCATTTATTAAATTACCTTCTTCATCAATAGTTTGCATTAATTTATTACCTTCTTTTTGAGCTTTAGCAATATTTTCTTGAATTGCTTTCTTTTTACTTTCTTTTACACGTTCTTTAAATTGTTCTTTAGAAATTTCATCATTTTTCTTTTTATGACTCATAAGTTCATTTAAATCTTTTTCTAAATATTCTACACGTCCGGTTTTATATGCTTCTGGATGAAAAGGCATCCACATACCAACCGCACCAACATAAACATCGTGATTTGGGTCTTGTTCTCTTAACATCTTACACCTCATTTCTGCTTCTTCTTGTGAACCAAATACACCTCGCACTTTAATGCCTCTTGTATTTGTTTGAAATTCATGTAATTCATTATACTCTTTTTGTAATAGTTCTTCTTTAGCATCAATAAATGTTTTATATTCATCATCTAAAGTAGTTAAAAATAAATTCTCTTTTTCCTCTTCTACAAACTCCTCCATATCTTTGCTTAACTTATTAAAATCTAAATTATATTTATATGCTAAAAAATTCAAAAAATGTGTATATTTTTCAAAAGTTTTTTTAAACTCAAAGTTCTTTAAGAATTTTTCAAAATAAAATAATTCTTTATTTTTAATATGGTCTTCAGGAGAAATAAAACTTAGACATACGTATTTTTGACCGCCTATAGGTTTGTCTTCATCTAATAAATCCACATATTTTGCTTTTTCTAAATTATTAACAGATTTATCTTTTTCTTTATCTTTATCTTTATCTTTAGATTTAGAAGATTTTTTATTAAACATTTTATAAATTAGTATTTTAATATAATTTTAAGTATTAAATTTAAACATTATATTAAACAAATTATAAATAAAATTTAATTTAATTATTTAGGCAATTTTATATAATTCAATTCAATTTAATTCAATTTAATTCAATTTAATTCAATTTAATTAAAATAATTTGTGTATAAATATAATTTTTTCTTTAGTATTATTATAAAACAAAATGAATTTCAGTATGGGTGAATTAGTAAAAAGAGCTGTGAAATATTTGATTGAAGGTTTAATGGTTGCAATAGTTGCTTTTGTCATTCCACAAAAACCATTAAAAGTAGAAGAAATTGCTATTATTGCCTTAATGGCTGCTGCCACATTCTCTATTTTAGATACTTTCATTCCTACTATGGGTGTAAGTGCTAGATCGGGCGCTGGTTTCGGCATTGGTGCTAATTTGGTTGGTTTCCCAAGAATGTAAATATACTTTAATAATGATTAATAATTAGTTAAAAAAAATATATAAATTTTTTACACTTTATATATTTTTTCATATATTTTCATATATTTTATAAGTATTTGGTTATGATTAAATATTTTGTAAAAGAAAAAAAATTATTACTTGTAACTAGAAGTAGTAAATTATTTTTTTCATTATTTTATGTAAATATATTTACTAATAATAGGAATACTATGAATACTATGAATACTATGAATACTATGAATACTATGAATAGAACTAAACCTTTAATAGGTATTTTACCTACTCCTTATATAAAAGACCCAGTTACTAAGAGACAAATTGTATCTAATAAAATATTTTTAACAGCAGACATACTAAGTTTTTTAAAACAAAATTCATTTGATTATATTATAATTCCATACACTATTTCAAAATTAGATTTAAATAAAATATTGCCTAATTTAGATGGTTTATTATTTACATCACATCATCGTGGTAATTATTATAATAACAAATTTCTAAGGCGACATTTTTTAATACAAAAATATATAGTTAAAAAAGTAAAATTACTTGCTTCTAATAAAATAATAATACCAATATTATCAATATGTCATAGTCATCAAAGTATGATTTTAATTGAAAATAAACATTCTATATCAAATAAAAATATAAAAAATACTTTTATCAATGTAAACTCGCATGGTATTAAAACAATACCAAAATTTAGAAATAATAATATGGGAAACTTATTTAAATCTAATTTTAATAAAACAAAAAAATTATATCATAGTCATAAACTAGCGTTAGATGCAAAATATAAAATAAAAAATTATGAAGTTATAGCTACTAGTTTAGATAAAAACAAAAAAGAATTTGTAGATATAGTCAAGCATAAAAAATATCCATTTTTTGGATTTCAAGGACATCCGGAAGTAGAGAATACAAAATTATTTGCTCCTTATATTTCTTATGTTAATAATATTTTTAATAAAAAAAAATCAAACCAAAAAATAATAAATAAAGAAATATATAATAAACTTAATTTATTAAAATTAAGATCTACAAAAACTCCTTGTAAGAAATATAAATTGGCATCAACAAAACACAAAAAGTGTAGAATATTTTATGATGTATAAATATAACTTGTCCCTACAAATACAAACATAGTTTAATAATTTTTGCGTTTCTTTGTGCGTTTAGCACGTTTTTTTATATTTTTTTTTGATTTATTTTTAATGTCATAATCTTCTTTAGGTATATATCTAAAAAAATTCATATTATATAATTTTGAATTACGTGATACTTCATTTGTTTTAATTTTGGTATATAATTTGGCTTTTTCTTCTCTCATATCTTCCAATGTTTTTTGCTTTCCATAACATAATACACTAAATCTTCGCAACAAACCTTTTTGTTGAAGACGATTTTTTAACTGAACTTTAAATAAATACTCAGCAATACATAATAATCTGTTTTCATCGTAATAAGGTCTATTTGCGTATATAAATATTAAGTAAAAACTTAATATAGTATCTATTGATGCCACTTTCACTTTTTGTCCATTAATATTTATTATATTGTAACTATGGCAAGCAATTGGTTTATAAATAAATGCTATAACATCATTGTTGACTATAACCTCATAATGAACATCAATATATTCACCAATTGGTTGTTTTTTAAAAAATTTTACATTTTTATAACCTTCATAGAGTAGTTGTTCTTTCAAAATAGTAGCACTTTCTTGTGGATTTTCGCTTAATACATCAAAATCTGGAATATTGGAAATTTGTTTTCTTTCTTTATATGGCATATATTTACTATATAAAGTTGATGCGTAACCTCCAAAAAAAACTAAACCCTGATTGATAAATGAAGTTCTGGTAATTTCATATATGGCTGCTTGATCCTCTTCTTTCCCTTCATATTGTCTTTGAAAATCTTGTTTATCACATAATATACCTTTTAGTGGATAATTTTTATTTAATAAACTAATACGTTTTAGGACTTTTTCCCATCTAGATACATCTCCCATTGGGCGTGATAATTCAAGATACATTGCCATACGTAGAAAATTAGGCGGACAATAATTAATTCCATTAATTTTTATTGCTTTTTTAGAGACATTTTGAAATAATTTATTGTCTAATAAAGTAATATCGGCAATTGGAACAAAATTTACAAATACTTTATATGTTCCACTATGAACTCCTGATTTGGCTTCCACTTCTTCATAACCTGCTTTATAATATATATTTGCTAAATCTCTCGCATATTCCATGGCATAAGGTGAAAAAAAATCATAATCTGGTATTTCAATATTTTTATTATAAAATCTATATTGTTCTGGAAGTATATTATTTACCGCAGTTCCACCATAACATAATATTTTATGTGTTCGTAAAAAAGTTTCTAAAATCTCAATAATATTTTTAATAGTATCTGATTGGGTTAATTTTTTTCCAATAATATATGTAGCATTATCTATTGCGTTTCTTAATATTTTCAATTCTTTTTCTTCATATGATTCTTTCATATAATTATATTATATATATAAAATATAATTAATATGTTATATAAATTTTTAATGATTTATTAAAAATTTTATTCTTCATAATACTTATTAATGTATAATGCTTATTATAATGTATGCCTATCACTAGCGCATCAATTTACCAGCCCTGCTCGTCACGGCCCTCTAAATCTTGTGGAGGAGGTTTAGGTTGAGGTGGAGGAGGTTTAGGTTGAGGCGGAGGAGGTTGAGGTGGAGGAGGTTGAGGTTGAGGTGGAGGAGGTTGAGGTGGAGGAGGTTGAGATGGAGGAGGCGGAGGAGGTGGTGGATTACCTAAAACTATTCCCGGAGGATTATTAAAATTTAAGGGCGCCATATTTATTAAGGTTGAAGGTTTCATTTTCCAAGAAAAACCTCCACTGATATCAAAGTTATTATTATAACCAATCAAATTATTATCGTTATTCTGATTCTTCATACAAATTGCTTGACATCCATTTGTAAAAGAAGTAAGACTATCAAAATTTATTTTCGAATTCTCTAAATTTGGTAATACTATTGTAAATTTTTTTTTCGTCTCTTCTAAAAATTGCGAATTTCTGTCTTTAGTATCTATTTCTCTAAGTCTAAAAGTATTACAATAGTCACCTGTAGCTTTTAAGTTAATATAATTTTTAAGTTTTATTAATTTAGAATTAGTAGAATTTTGATCAAGAATTCCTGGAGCATTATTAAAATCACAAATAATTATGATTTTTTTGTATAGCGCTTGCATTCTTGTATTCAATACATCTCCATCTTTCGATGTTAATAATGAATAGTTATCATTACTTCTTACAACCAAATATTCTTCTAATAAATCACTCATTTTTTCTAACATAGTTACATTTGTGCTCATTACTCTAAAATTTAATATTAATGGGTCATTATGACAAATAGTTTTTGTTGCGTCAAAAGCATTTTCTGTTATTGTATTTAATACTTCGCTTAATAGTAAAGCATTATATGTTTCTTTAATAAAATTATTATTTGCTGTTGATGAAGCAACTATAGGATCATTATTATATGAATAAATTTCAAAATCCAAAAATCTAAAACCATTACCAATACATTTCTCTAAAGCACATAAAGCAACAAAATTATTTTTATATTCGTCTCCACAACAACTATTATATGAGCTTTTAACAAAATAGTTAATTAATGTACTATTTGAATTATCAAATATAGACTGGGCCTCAGGTTTAATACTATTTATAGTATTAAAATAAGACTTATTTGTTAAGTTTGAATAAGCAATATCTAATTTTTTGCATGATTCTTCTTTTAATCCTATTTTATGAAAAATCCAACCAAGTAAAGCTATTAATAATATTGTTATAATTCCTAGCGTTGTCATTAGAATTCCTGTATCTTTTAGTTTGCCTTTAATCATGTCTAATATTTTTTCTGAACTTGTTCTTGGAGCTATTGATTTGGTTGTCTGACTTCCTTGGTCTGTCATAATAATTATAATTACTATATATTATAATTACTATATATTATAATTACTATAAAAAATTTAAAATATATTATGACATAAATAAAAATTATAATGTTATATTAATTAATAATGGCAGGTGGACTATTAAATTTAATTGCGCTAGGTAATCAAAATATTATTTTGACTGGCAATCCAACTAAAAGTTTTTTTAAGTCAACCTATTCTAAATATACTAATTTTGGATTACAAAAATTCAGAATTGATCAAGTAGGACAAACAGAATTAGATATTACAAAAATTTCCAAGTTTAGTTTCAAAATTTTGCGCTACGGAGATTTGCTAATGGATATGTATTTAGTAATAAAATTACCTAAAATATGGAGTCCTGTTTTAAAATATGCTAATGAATATAGACCATATGAGTTTAAATGGATTAAAAATATTGGTTGTCAAATAATCAAAGAAGTGAATATAACTATTGATGGCACAACAATACAAAAATTTAGTGGTCATTATTTACAAAACATAGTAGAGCGTGATTTCGATGCCAATAAAAAGGCGATTTTTGATAAAATGACAGGAAATATTAGCGAATTAAATGACCCAGCAAATTATAATAATAGAAACAATAACTATCCAAGTGCGTTTAATATTGATGGCATTAATACTGATATTAGTGGCATTGAACCATCAATACGTGATTATAATTTGTATATTCCAATAAATAGTTGGTTCTCTATGTCATCGCTAATGGCATTACCATTAATATGTTTACAATATAGTGAAGTATTTATTGATTTTACATTAAGACCTATTATGGAATTATATACAATAAAAGATGTGCTTTATGATAATTCCCAAAATCCTATACCCTATAACAATTTTCCACAAATTCAAGCAAGTCAAAACGAGATCGCTTATCAATTTAAAAGATTTATACATCCTCCACCATTTAGAGACTTAAGTTTTAATATTGATAATTACGCAGATTTAAGAACAACAATAAATAGTAATATTCATTTAATATGCACACAATGTTTTTTAGAAGAAACAGAACGAAAACTTTTTGCCAAAAATAGTCAGACTTATTTAATACGTGAAATAAATGAATATAATTTTGAAAAAGTTATAAAATCAAATAAAGTTAAAATAGAGTCAAAGGGTTTAATAAGTGGTTGGATGTGGTATTTTCAAAGAAGTGATGTTGCTTCTAGAAATGAATGGTCTAATTATACCAATTGGTTATACGAAGATAAAATTCCAAATGATTTAGAAAAACTTAGTATTGCTAGTCAGTATAAATATTATAGTCCACATTTTACTTATAATGGTGATATTTCAAGAAATATTTATATAACAGGCTATAGTCCAGATGTATATTCACAAACAAATCAATATGAAATAATGAAAAATTTTGCTATAATTTGTGATGGTAAATATAGAGAACAAGAATTTGATAGTAATATTTATAGTAAACTAGAAAAATATAATAAATCTAATGGCGCATGTTCAAAAACAGGATTATATTGTTATAATTTTTCATTAACTACAGATCCGTTCAAACAACAACCAAATGGGGCATTTAATACCAACTTATTTAAAACAATTGAATTTGAATATAATAACTATAGTAATCCTCCTATTGATTCAATAAAGTCCAATTCTACAATTATTTGCGATGAAACAGGTGCTATTATAGGAGTATCAAAAGACCCTACTAATATTTATAAATATACTTATAATTTACATGTACTAGAAGAAAAGTATAATATTTTATTGTTCCAAAATGGATTTGCCGGATTAGTGTATTCTAAATAAATTACATATTATAACAATTTAGTTTTTCTTACTCTATGCGTTCCAAAATTGTATTTTAGTTTTGCCTTTTTGGCTAATTTTAGTGCTTTAGATGATTTGCTACATCCATCTTCTAATATTTTATAATCTACTGCTGATGCTTTTCCTCCACTAATAGAACTAGCTAAACGCGCTAGTCCCCAACTATGACTGGTTTGGTTCGGTCTTGAACCAGATGAATAATAAGCACCTTGTCCTTTACTTACAATTTTGCGTAATGAACTTATAGAACACCCTGTTTTTTTGGAGAGATTAGAATTAACTACTAATTTATCAACATTATATATTTTTTTTACATTTAATATATGCTGTGAAGGTTTGGATTTATATGAAGAAATCTTTTTTCGTGTAATATAACTATTTTTTTTATACGCTTTGCGTGATTTTTTTAATTCATTTGAAATTATTTTTTTATCTTTTTTAGTTATATGTATAGGTAAATATTTAATGGGTACATTCATAATATTTTATTATACTATAATAAAATATTATTTTTATTACACACTAGATTATTTTATTTTAATATATATAATTTAAAATAAAATAAAATAATGCGCGAAAAAATTATAAAGTTTGAGAGAAGTAAAATAACAGGCAAAAAATACACAGCCTATGTTAAGAATAAAGCAACACAAAAAATACGCAAAATACATTTTGGCGCGTCAGATTATGAACAATTTAAAGATAGAACACCTTTAAAATTATATGCTTATAAAAATCATAATGATCGCAAACGTATGCAAAATTATTTTAATAGGCATTCCGGGACAAAAAAAAGAGGAACAGCAATAGCATTAGAAAAAAGAAAATCGAAAGGTTATTATAACGCTAAAATATTAAGTCATGTTTATTTATGGTAAAATTTTTTCACTTATGCGTTGGTAACTAATTTTTCCCCTTCTTCAATAATATTATAGTTAAAAGACCAATCATCAATTTCTTTTGGTGTTTTTGCTCCATTTTTTATTGCCTCATTATAACTCCAATACATAGGATTTGCTTTGAGTTTCCATTGTTGCGTTTTTAAATCAATTAGTCCAGATGCATCAAAATCAAACAATTTATATTTTCCATATACAGATTTTCCCATATTATCGAATTTCCAATCTATATACATAATTCCTAGTGCTTGTAAAAAGTCTTTTACTTTACTCATTGTTTCTATTATTTCATTTAAGTCTTCGTGTGTCATAGAGGGGTCATATAATGGATTTGACTTGTGTGTATCTACTTGTTCCATGTCAACATATTTACTATTAATGTCATAATAATATACAATATTATGATGTGGATGTGGATGTTCCATTAATATTTTAACTATTGCACTTTCTGCTTTTTTTGAATAATCTAAGAATGGATGAGGTTTACCATAAATTTTTCTAAAAAATGGTTTGCCATCATACGTATTATCTACATACTTTACAGAATCTGTATCTGGGTCATAAATAGTAGATTTTGTGCCAGTTTTATTCATAACTTTATATATGTTTTATGTTTTATGTTTTATGTTTTATATTTTATATTTTATATTTTATATTTTATATTTTATATTTTATATTTTATGTTTTATATTTTATATTTTATGTTTTATATTTTATATTTTATATTTTATATTTATATAAAATGTTGATAGAATTTTTCACAGAATTCATTGGAACTTTTGTTTTCTTGGCAGTAATTTTAATGTCGGGCGATCCTTTAGCAATAGGTATTACTTTAGCATCAGTTATTTATTTTGGTGGCAAAGTTTCTGGTGGCAACTTCAATCCAGCAGTAAGTTATATGATGTTATTATCTAATAAAATAGATGCTTCCAAATTTGTAGTATATGTAATTGCTCAATTATTAGGGGCCAGTGCTGCGTTTCTATTTCATAGTTATAGTAAATAAATTTAGCAATATTTATATGGTGCGCACGATGAACGCATAGTAAACCCTTTAATATGAGCACATCGTTTTTTTGTAAATTTTCGCGGAAGATTAAATAGTTTTCCGTCTCTTCTTTTACATTTTTTGGCTCTTTTTGTGCTAGCACAACAATCTCTCATATTATTATTAACAAATAATAATATTAAAGAATCTTATTATTATTTATAAATTAAATTACTTTAAATTAAATTACTTTAAACTTTATTAGTTTTTTCACATAGTCCAGTTATTTTATTTTTACGAGTTCCATTAGGGCATCGTTTAGATTTTGTTTTTTGCTTCGATGTTATATTTTCATTTGAATTGTTTGTATTAACAATGTTAGTTATAGATTCGCATAGTCCAGTTATTTTATTTTTACGAGTTCCGTTGGGGCATCGCTTTGAGTTTGTTGTTTTTTTGTTTTCTGGAATAACTAGATTCGTTTTGGATTTTGTAACCAAGTCTAAATATGATGACTTAACACGAATTAATTTACCTAAATAAAATTTACTACATCCACTAGGAATTTTGAATTGGTCATTATTTTGTAATGAAACTGATATAAAATATTTTTGAATTGTGGCTGTAGTTTGTTTATTTGTAATAGTAAATTTTAAATTTCTAGGTAATAATGTTTCTTGTTCGGCTTTGTATTTACTTGTATTTATCATATTTATATATGGAACACCATTTGCTATATTTATTTCATATATGCAACATTGTGTTTTTTTTATATCTGAAAAATTTAGTGCCACTCCATAATTATTGGTAATAGAAATAAAGTTAGGAATGGTTACTGAATCACCTACATTTATCAAATTAGTAAAAGGTTCTTTCATTCCTCTATAATATGTTCTGAAAGGTCGCTCGTGTCTTGGTGCTGCTTCTAAAAATGCTCTATCAAGATCTGTTATTTTATCTATAATTGCTTCGCAAGCACTATCTTTTGTATCTCCATAAACTTTATATGTTTTTAAAAAAATAGGACTTTGAAAGTATATAAGACCAAATCGTAAATAAGAATTTATTGGACCATCCCATTTAAAAGAGTAGTCATACAATGCATTTGATAATAACTTTCCAAAATAAACCTCTTCTTTATAAGGCATATTTTTCTTAGTTATTTTTTTATCAGCAACATTTATTTTTTTGATTTTAAATAGTCCGATTTTAGACAATTCTAAAGTTTCTTTTGAAATATACATATTCTCTACATTCTTATCTTCCTCTTCACTATTTATTACAACTTTAAAAATGCGTTCCTCATGTAATGAAGGTTTGAGAGATTTTATGTCAATCAATACATTTTTATTAATATAATATCCTATATTATTATAAGTTGCTTTAGTACTATATGTTTTTTTTACCATAAGTTGTTCATTTTCTATAAAACATTTTACAAAAATGTCTTTTATTTCTGGGTTAAATAAATATTGTTTTTTTAAACAAAAAACTTTGTCTTGTGAGTTATTTTTCATAGGAGTATTTGGTGACGCAGAAAAGTTTAAACTATTTTTATCAAAAATTACTAAAATATTATCCTCTGATTCTTGTAACCATTCATTTATATTTCTTTTTTCTAAAAATATAGGGTCATAACCATACATTATAATTTTTATAGTAGTTATTATATATTATAAATACTATAAAAATTATAAATACTATAAAAATTATAAATACTATAAAAATTATAAATACTATAAAAATTATAAATACAAACCATATATTAAAATTTGGGAATTTCATAATACGCTGCCGGACCACAATCTTTAAATGCTGAATTTCCTGTTATACTATCTTGACATTGATATTTGTTATTATAAGTATTATCATATGTAAAAAATGTAGGTTGTTTTGTTTTAATACTATATATATCTTCTATTGAATCTTTAGTAAATGTGTTTGTTTTAAGACCTGTCAAATTTTGTATTTGTTTATCATAAAAACTATTTATTGCGCTTAAATAACTTGTTATTACATTAACTGGAGCATTTCCTGACGCAGGTATAGTTTCTAATCTACGTAATTCCATTTCTAAATCTTTATTACTTGGGTATAAATCTGCTTGTGTTAAAGTTCCATACGGATTATAACTGGCATCTCCTAATCCACCTTGAATAATAGAGCGACCAGATGTTCCAAAATAATTATTATTACTTAAATCCATTATATCAGATGCTGACAATGTTCCACTATTATTATTTTGAACAACACCTGAGCAATCAAAAAATTGGTCTACATTTAATATATATTGTGTTCCTATTGGTTGGTAAGTATTTGTAGCATTATTTTTACCTAATAATGTATATTTTATGTCTGTTTTTGTTGTTGTTAGTCGTGTATTAGATGAATTATACAATTCTTTTAATGTAGCTTTTATACTTGCTAATTGAGTTCTCTCAGCAGTTGTTAAGTCTGAAATATTTATTTGTCTTTGTAAATTATTTTGTCTTATAATAGCCATTAAATTACTATTCATAATTTCCAATGGTTCAATTACATTTATTTCTAAAGTATCTTTATCATTACTATTTAAATTATTTCTAATATTACTAAATGCTATTACATCTAATATATCTTTGGGTAATGTATTAGGACTTTCTAATACATTTGAACTTGTATCAGATTTTTTAAATAATGTTCCTTTCATATTATAAGTAGAACTACTTGTATCCATAGTATTGCATATACTTGTTGCTTTCATATAATCATTATTTGAATATAACTTTGAAAAAAATCTAGCTTTTAGTGATTCATCAGTAGAAATACTTTCAAGATGTGCTGTTATATCGCGTTTCATATTGTCACAATTATTTTTATTATTTATATTTTCACTTAAAGTGTTATAATTTAATAAATTTGAAGTATAAAATGTTGCTCCATTGCAGCAATTGTCATTATTTTGAAGATCTTCTATTGTATCAGTAGCTTTTAAATAATTCATTGACAATAATAAATTGGTAATAATAATTGAACTAAACAAAGCAATAACAACATTATTATTTAATACATATACTCCACACGCTATTATTATTAAACTTATAAGTGCTAAACTTTGCTCATTTATAAAATAACTTAATGCTAATGTTAAAGTTATTAAATATAATACATATTTTACAATATTATTTGAAATAATATTTCTTGGTAATTTGAATTTTATATTCATATTTATACTTATATTTATATAAATATAAATATAAATATAAATTTATACATACATTATTTAACATAAAAAGAATAATATTTTTATAGTTTTTTCTTTAATTTTGCTATATTTATTGTTCTGGTTCTTCTTCTGGTTGTTCTGGTTGTTCTGGTTGTTCTGGTTGTTCTGGTTGTTCTGGTTCTTCTGGTTCTTCTTCTTGTCTAGATTGTCTTGTTACTCTTTGTTTTGGTTGTTTTGATTCCATTCCTTCCATTACGTCATAATCTTTTAAATAATTCATTGATAGTAATAAATTAGTAATAATAATTGACACAAGTAAAGCAATAACAATACTTTTATTCATTACATATACTCCACACGCAATCACTATTAAACTTAAAAGTGCTAAACTTTGTTCATTAATAATATAACTTACAGCCAATGCTGAAGTTACTAAATATAAAACATTTTTTAAAATATTATTAGAAATAATATTTCTAGGTAATTTGAAGTTCATAGTATATAAATTATGAAAATATAAATTTTATAATTAAAATATAAATTTTATAATTAAAATATAAATTTTATAATTAAAATATACGTTTTATAATATATATTGAAAAAATATAAAAATCTATACATATATTATTTAGGATGAACAAGAATTTTGTAGAGCCATTGTTACAAGAAGACCTTAATCGTTATGTAATGTTCCCAATCAAGGATCAAGACATCTGGAAAATGTATAAAAAAGCAGAAGATTTATTTTGGAGGGCCGAAGAAATTGATTTATCAAAAGATAATAAAGATTGGGACAATTTAAACGACGATGAGAGACATTTTATATCTATGATTTTGGCATTTTTCGCGGCAAGCGATGGAATAGTATTAGAAAATTTAGGTGTTCGCTTTATGGGTGAAGTTCAACTAAGTGAAGCGCGAGCATTTTACGGATTTCAAATTGCAATGGAAAATATTCATTCTATAGCATATTCTACTTTAATTGATACATATATAAAAGATAAAGCACAAAAGTCAAAATTATTTAATGCGTTAGATGAATATGAATGTATAAAAAAAAAGGGTGCGTGGGCCATTAAATGGATAAATGATAAAAAATCCAATTTTGCCACACGATTGGTTGCGTTTGCTTGTATTGAAGGAATATTTTTCTCAGGAGCATTTTGTGCAATTTATTGGTTAAAAAAACGCGGATTGATGCCTGGATTAACATTTTCTAATGAATTAATATCGCGCGATGAAGCATTACATACGGAATTTGCTGTATTATTACATAGTAAATTATTAAAACCACTTAAAAAGCAAAAAATTCACGAAATAATTAGTGAAGCAGTAACAATTGAACTTGAATTTATTACTGAAGCGCTTCCTTGTAGACTAATTGGCATGAATCAAGTATTAATGAAAGATTATATTGAGTTTGTTGCTGACCGCCTAAGTCTTCAATTAGGAGGTGATAAAATTTATGAAAGCAAAAACCCTTTTGAATGGATGGAAAATATAAGCATTGAAACAAAAACCAATTTTTTTGAAGATCGTGTAAGTGAATATTCTCTCGCAACAAAAGATTCAAAAGTAAATACTTTTGAATTTGGAGAGGATTTTTAAAAAAAAAACAATATTAATGAAAAATAAAAAATAATTAATATTAATAAAATAATTAATATTAATAAAATAATTAATATTAATAATTAGAACTTTTACATTAACTAATATATTAATTTTGAAAATGTGTGGAATAACATTTATATATTCTAAAAAAAATACAAATGCTTTGGAGCATATTTTTAATAGTCTAGAATTAATACAAAATAGAGGTTATGATTCAATGGGAATATGTTATATGAATTCAAATACAAATAAACATGATATATTAAAAAAAGCATCTACTTCTAAAAAAGATTGCTTTGATTTATTAAAAAATATATATATAAAGAAAAATACAGAAAACAACATTTTTTCTAAATTTGCTCTAGGACATACTAGATGGGCAACGCACGGAGGTAAAACAGATTATAATGCTCATCCACATTATTCACAAAATGGAGATATTATATTGGTTCATAATGGTATAATTAATAATTTTTTAGTTATTAAAGAATTTTTGCTTGTGAAGGGTTATAAATTTTATAGTGATACAGATAGTGAGGTTATTGCTAATTTAATTGAATATTATACATTAAATAGTGATAATTTTGAAGAAGCACTTAAAAAAAGTCTTGAACAACTAGAAGGAACTTGGGCGCTGGTTATAATTTATACAAAAATACCAGACACATATTATATAACAAGAAAAGGTTCTCCTTTGCTCTTAGGATATAATGCTAATTATATAATTTGTGCTTCAGAAACAAATGGATTTGTTGGATTAGTATATGATTATATTCCATTGAGCGATAATACTATTGTAAAAATTAATAATAATAGTTATAAATTTTTGGGCGAAAATAATGAATATGATTTATCAAATAATAATACTACTATTTACGATGTTAAAAAAGCAACATATGAAGATTTTCACAATTCTAAAAAAAATTATGCTCATTGGATGTTGAAAGAAATAATGGAACAACCAGAAACAATACAAAAAGCATATAATTACGGAGGACGAATAAATAATAATAGAATAAAATTGGGTGGACTTGACCGCATAATAAATAATATTAATGCTATTGACTTTATTTATTTAATTGGTTGCGGTACCAGTTTTAATGCTTCTATATTAGGAGAAATTTATTTTAATGAAATAAACTATTTTGTAAATGTTAAAATTGTTAGTGCTTGTGAATTCACTGAAAATACTTTACCAAATAATAGAAATAACTCTAATACTTTATGTATTTTCTTATCTCAATCTGGAGAGACTATTGATGTATATAATTGTTTAAAAATTTGTAAACTAAGAAAATGTTTAACTATGGGAATTATAAATAAAGTAGATTCACTAATAGCACGCGAAGTTGATTGTGGGGTATATTTAAATGCTGGTTCAGAGATTAGTGTAGCATCAACCAAATCTTTTACCAGCATGTTAATAGTTTTAAGTTTAATTAGTATGTGGTTTGTAAATAATGATTTAAATAATATAAAAAATTTGAATTGTTTAAGAGTTCTTCCAAATAACATAACTCAATTATTAAATGATAGTAAAATTGCTAATAAAATTAATATTTTGAGAGATAATATTAATAATAATATTATTAATAGTTTATTTATATTAGGAAAACATAAATTATATGCTGTTGCATGTGAAGGTGCCTTAAAAATAAAAGAAATCACTTATATTCATTGCGAGGGATTTTCAGCAGGTTCATTAAAACATGGACCATTTGCTTTATTGGATAATACTAATTTAACGCTTTTATTAATTGATTATAATGATATTACAAATTATGCCAATATAAGATCAACTTATTATGAAATACTTGGAAGAGAAACAAACTTATTTGTAATAACAAATTCGCAAAATGTTATAGATGAATTACAAATAGATGACAATAAATATATACTATTATATAAATTAGATTATTATAATGAAGTAATATTTACTATAGTATTACAAAAATTGGCATACGAAATTTCTATTGTTAAAGGATTAAATCCAGATAAACCTAGAAATTTGGCAAAAGTTGTAACTGTTGAATAATATTTTTAAATGTTTTAATCTTTAAAAAACATTTAAAAATATAATAATTATATATATGACTAAATATTTAGTAAGTAATAAATATCACACAAAGAATATAAGAAAAAACAAAACAAGAAGAAATTTAAAAAGAAACAAAACAAGAAGAAATTTAAAAAGAAACAAAACAAGAAGAAATATAAGAAAAAACAAACTAAAAAGAGTGGCTGGAAAGTTAGAAGAACTAGATAAATTAGATATTAGAAAAAAAACAATTATATTAATGGGTGAATTACATACTAGCAAAACAGATAACGCAGAATATTTAAACATTATAAAAAAACAAAAAAATATAATTGATAATGTTGTTAAAAAAATTGGTGAAAATAAAACATACTTTTATTCAGAAGCACCTATAGGTTTAATAGACAAGGTTTTAAGAACAGATAATTATTCTTCATCTAATTATTCTTCATCTGTTATAGTTCAATATGTAAATTTTAGAACCAATATTCCTATAAAATATTCGAGCATAAGTTTATGCGATAGAGAGACAGGCAGTTGTAATAATGAATATTCCGATGATATATTATCCATTTTTGCTATAAATCCAGAAATAAAATGTATTATTGTAGCAATAGGTTTATTACATGTTCCAGAACTTAAAAGGTTAATTAATGAGAAACAAAGTGACATAAATATTATAATTATAAATACAGTGTCACAAGAACAATTGAAACCATTTATTCCGCACTTTTTTAGTAATAAGTCAATGCGTGAATTATTATATACTGAACCATCATATAAATTACCTATAGAAACGTTTAAAGTTAGTGTTTTAATAAATAAAGATGGAAAAAAAATATATAAATGTCCATTATGTGAAGCAATAACTGGAACAGCAGCACCAGAAAACCCAGAAGATACAGATTTATTTACTCACAATTTTACTTGTCCAAATAAAGGTAAAATTCCTGTAGAACTTAGTGAAATAACTTTTAAATAAGAGAGTTATTGTTATTTTTATTACTATTTTTATTACTATTTTCATTACTATTTTCGAAAGGTGCTATATGTAAAAGTTCATAAAAATGCTCTCTTACAATATACATTAAGAAAGTATCTGGATCCCAATCACTACAATAATTATTTTTATTAGTTAATGGCGTCATATGTTGATTAAATTTATTATAATAAACACAAGCATCTTCTTGTGTTTCAAAAGTTTTATTCATATATCCTATATGTCTACTTTTATAATTCCAAGCAATTTTTTGCACTTCTAAAATATAAGGCATTAATTAATACAATAATATTAAATATTAACTTTATATTAATATTATAAAAAATTTGTTTGTAATCCCCATCTTTTTCTATGTTCGGTTGTTTCATGCATATTTGGTTTTAGTCTTGAATCATAAAATGTATTTTGTGTATAAAAAATTTCATTTGCCGGATTTACAAATGTTGTAAAGTTAGAAATATTTATCATATATTCTTTTTGCTCAATAGTACTTACTTTAATAATATTTTTTATAGTGTTATCATCTGTTAATGTATTATTTTCTGTACTAGGTTCATCTTCATTATTTGGAACAATAACATAGTTTATTTCACGTAAACTATTTAAATTATCATTTAAATTTTTATTTAAATAATTGCCTGGTTCTTTGTTATTAACTACTCTTTCGGCAGTATCATATAAATGAAGGACTGCTTTTGAATTTCGTGGGTAAAATTGTTCTCTATTAATAATAAACTCATTTAATAAAACACGATCATTCATAGCATTATCTTCTATACCCCAGCCCCAATTATTAGGAAATCCATTACATTTTTCAAAATCGCTACCAACTATTGAAAAAATTCCACCTAATGTAAAAGTAAATCCATAAAAATGTTTTACAATACCGCTAGTAGTTATATAATTACACATATTTTTTTTTATAGGAACAGTATCTATATCATTAAATACGAAAGTTATATTTTTATAATCATTTGGATATTTTTTTTTCATAACTAAAAAACCTATATTTTTAGTAGCACCTCTATTAAATGGTCTTGAATCCGTTTGATGACTATAATATATTTCATAGTCATTTTTATCATAATCTTCCATAATATATTTCATATAAATAGAAAAATGTATTTTCTCTGGAATGCGATCTCTGTAAGGAACAATAAAAATTATTTTAGGTATAGTTTCCATTTTAAATATTATAATATATAATATATATTATAATTTTTTAAATATAATTTATTAAAGTATTAAAGTATTAGTTGTATTTAAGTAAAATCGTTTCTGGTATTAAAGTTTTTTTGTATGTTTCTAATTTTTTATAACATTTATTAATTGTTACTTCACTAATTTTACTAACATTATTTATTGATGCTTTTGTAATGTTTAAATTACATACTTGTGATACAAAATATATAATACCGCCGGCAATAGAATGCGGTGTATTTTCAGGAATTAGTCCTAATTGTTCAATTTTAAATGCTACAAATTTACATACATTTGTTAATTCATTATTAATATTTAATTTACTACAAAAACGTTCAATAAATGATGACGGAGTTGTTTTACTTAATGATGTAATATCTTCGTTTACATTATTATTATGCTCAATTTCATTAATAATGGACAAAGCATTTTTACAACCTTTTGTTGCGCTAGCATTATCCAAATTAAATATATTTGCTATTTCTTTCGCAGTTCGAGGATAATTATTAATTCTACAAGCAATATATATTGACGCCGCAATAATTCCATCACGATTTAATCCTCTATATGTTTTTGTTTCTGAAATTTTCTTATGTAGTCTCATTGCTTCATCTATAATAATTTTAGGAATTCCCGAATTTTGTGAAATATTAACTATTAATTGAAATTCATCATAGCGCGACTTTTCTTTATATGGCATTGCTTGCCAATCTGTATATCTACGAATTTTATGCATCTCATAACTTGATTTACCAGGACATAAAACTTTACAACTATAAGATGATTCTTTTAACAATGGATTAATAGGCATTCCACATCGTGTTGGGTCACTATGACTATTATCATCCGCACCATAAAATCGCCATTCAGCAGTTTGATCTAAATTATCTTTATAAATAAGACCACACTTATTATTAGAACATGTTAAGAATCCATCTTCCCCTACACGCAAAGATTCATTACAATTAACACATAAATTATCATTTAGAAGAGCATCTTCTTCTTTAATATAAACACATTCAATATTTACATTAGAGTTCAATTCTTCATCAAAAATATTCCATAGTTTTTTATTATTATTTTCCTTTAATTTATTTTTTCTTGTTTCTTGTTTATTATATTTTTGACCTTTATTGATAAAGTTTTCATAATTACATTGTGATGACTCTAACATTTAATTCTCACTATTATTAAATAATTTATTTTTAAACCTATTTACTTCAATTTAAATTAATATTATTTTAATAGTAATATTAATAATATACTAATAGTAATATTAATAATATTATAATATTAATAATATTATAATATTTTTAATAATATATTAGTATATATTAATATATTATGAATTTTATAACAGATAATTTTGTTACAAATTTTTTTAATAATTCGACAAAAACAGATGAAGATTTAGATAAATTTATAAATAAAAAATTTACGTCTTATTTGAATAATTCAAATTTATTACTAAATTTTGTTTCGGATTTTGAAGATTATAAAATTAATGGGAGAAATGATAATAAAAGTAAATGCGATGAGTGTGAAAGTTTATATATATTAACTAGTGAAATTTTTGAAAATTATATAAATAGAGTTAAAATTCCTTTTGATATTACTATATATGGTGATGGTAAAGAAAAATATAACTATAATAATAAGGTATTATATTTTTTTGATTTAAAAGATTTAAATAAAATATTACAATCCAAAAATTTGGCCAAAAATAGTGATGAAACCAGAATCTTAAATAAAAAAAGAATATTATGCAAAATTATTTCATTAAGTTTTATTAAAATTTATATTATTATTAAAAGTATTTTTCAAACATTTAATATTTATAGTTCATTAGTAAACAATAAAAACAAAATTAGAGATGTTATACCAATGGCGGATGAAATACAAAATTATCCTGAAGAAAAAGAAATGCAAAATTATCCTGAAGAAAAAGAAATACAAAATTATCCTGAAGAAAAAGAAATACAAAATTATC
>JGI12421J11937_10000185_pt1 | contig 23080 bp, 25 predicted proteins | sample LakErihyJuly2011_2_FD_11937 | JGI IMG/M metagenome (IMG submission 11937)
TAGGCCGGGATATCTGTGATTCACATCTATCCCAGCGTATAACAACTCATATATACTCACATAATATTACATAAGGCTAACGCCTTATATAGTAATATTCAAAAGGGTACAGGCTTTGCCCTCCCCTTTCTGTACGCCTCCCTTCGGGGGCTACGAAAGGAGTCCCTTTTGATCTCCCCCTCCCCCCTCCATGACCCACGACCCCAAAACCCGCAAGCGCCGCCCCCACTACGCCAACTACTGGCGAGCCAAGTGGAAGAACAAACGAGAGCAGATGTCTGCCCACCTCAACGCCCTCAACTCGACCAAGATCCTCAAGGCCCAGGAGAAGGTCGCCCAGGTAAAGGCGATCACCCATATGCTCCCTCAGGAGCCGATGTCCTGTACCCGGCTCCGCGATCAGGTTGCCGAATGTTGGAACGAGGTGTACGGCGAGAACCTGAACTCCAACAAAGCCTGGAACATCGTTCGCCTCTGCATCAAGCATGGCCTGTTCACCAAAGACAGGCTGAACCTTTACACCTTGACGGCCGGGTAGGAGATACGCACATTGACGATCATGTCCCGATTCACCTCTTCCGAACTGGAGCAACTCGATGCTTCTAGGGAGGTGGTGTCGAATGTTGCCCAACATCTCGTTGAGGCGTACCTCGCCGCCCAGGCTAGTGAAAGAATTCCAAAGAGGGCGAAGGTGGCCGCTCATTGGCTGATCGATGACGCCGCCGAACTTGCGCTCGTACTCCAGCAACTGGAGAAGTTTAAGAACCCATGAGCCGACAAGAGATGGGCGAAGAGTGGAAGCGCTTCGTCAAGACCCTACGCCCTGAGGAACTTGAAGCCCTCAAGGCCGCTGGCGTGAACCCAGAAGATTACTTCGACGACACCCCGGCCGTCCCACATCGCTACATCTACGGAGACTCCTTTGCGGACAGGCTGGCCTTCTCCACCAAGAAGGAAGAGGAAGAGGAAACGGTGTTCGGCCCTCTTTCATCCATCATCGCCAAGGTGATCGCGTCGTTCGATTGCGAGTACGAGCCAAAGGTGATGATGAACAACGACTGCGTCCGTATCGCCCTGGGATACCGCAACTACAAGTCGATGGCTGATGTGGCGAAGAAGTACGGCGTATCCAAGGCCACGATATCCTGGAGGGTTAAACAGGTACAGAAGCGCCTGGGCATCGAGCCGAGCGTGTACATGAGAACGGAACGGACTTGCCAACGCCTTAAACACGCGGCAAACAACAGAAAGAAATGAGCGTCAGACCAGTAGACATCGCCGAGCGCCTTGGACTTGCACGGCAGACCATCAACGGCTTCATCCGTCAAGGAATGCCCATCACCAGCATCGAGGATGCCGAGGCTTGGTACCATGAGCGCTCCGCTCGCCGGGATCAGAACCTTACGCCAGACCAACAGCACGAAGACGACGATAAGGATTTTGCTGAGATTGTGGAGAAGCACCGCCGTCTGAAGGCGAGAGCCTACGATCAGTACGAGGATGACCTACGGAACCAAGATCCAAACCAGTCCAAGTCCTACGCGACCTATGACAAGTTGGTGAAGACCCTAGTGGCGCTGGAGCGCGAACTCCACGCCCGCAACATTGCCGCCAAAGAGTACATCAAGACCCAGACTGCCATCGAGCGCTTCGGGAAGGTAGTCCTATCTATCCGCAATGAACTGACCCAGTTGTCCACCAAGATTGCGGTCAAGGCGAACCCCGACTCCCCAGGCACGGCGATGAAAGCAATCGACACCGAGGTCACCAACATCCTCAACCGCCTATCGGGACAGTCCGAAGATGCTAAGGATGCCGTACAGGAAATCGTGGTACTGGAAACTCCGAAGGAAGAGGTCGCAACCGACAAACCAGATGAAATTGAATCCGACGGAGATTCTGTTTGAGAATGCCCTTCGGAGTCTGTTGGCGCCAGACCCGGACGGAGATATCATCGATTGGTTGGAGAAGAACATTAAGAATGTGCCTTACTCTCCACAACCAGGGCCATTCCGCATAGAGTCAACCCCATATCTTGCCCCTATCCTTCGGGCGCTCCAAGACCCAGAGGTTGAGACCATCGTGGTCATGGGTAATGTTCAGAGCGGTAAATCGATGGTGCTGGAACTTTGGTCTGCCTTTGTGCCATCCCGCACTCCCGGCCCGATGCTCCTGCTCCAGGATGTGGACTTGAACGCGCAGGACTGGCAACAGACCCGCCTACGCCCGCTCTGGGAGAACACGCCGCCCACCAAAGACCGCATCTCCCAGATTGATCGTAGCAAGTGGCACACCACCCAGTTTGAACGCAATGTGACTTGGGTGCTAGGTGCGAACAATGAGCGCAACCTCCAGCGCCGATCAATTCGTTTTCTAGGTGGTGACGAGTGTTGGCAATGGCCTAAGGGTCACCTCAAGCAAGCCCTTGCCCGACGCACGGCGTTTACTTGGCAGGGTAAGTCCGTCTTCGTCTCGCAAGGGGGCGTGGATGGGGACGAGTTCACCGATTTATTTTATTCTACAGATAGGTGCGAATGGTCTTTCACCTGTGTGTCCTGCAATACGCGACAACCCTTTGAGTGGTCGCAGATCAAGTACCCAGAGTCAGCCAAGACGGCGAACGGCTGGGATCTTGACGGCGTCAAGGCCGGGACAACCTACGAGTGCAAGCAATGCAAGCATTCCCACCTTGACCGCAATAGCGTCCGCTCGGAGATGAAGTGCGAGTATGTTCCGCTTAACCCAGCCGCACCAAAGGGACGCCGAGGTTTTCATTTTAATGCCCTGTCAATGCTGTGGGGGCTTTCGTGGGGAGACTTGGCCGTTGAAGCAATCGAGGCCGCTCAGGCGTTCGACCAAGGTGGCGATGAGACCAAGCGCCGGGACTTCAAGCAGAAGCGCCTTGCCCTGCCCTGGTCTGATGATCCCGATGACGGCGGCGGCGAAGTCCTGCCTAGCGGATACATGATGCAGGAGGAATGGATCGAGGAAGGCTCCAACTACCAGAACAGGCTCACTCCCCCTCCGTTTACGGACGAGATGTATAACTCACCGCACTTCATCCGTCTGCGGTTTATGTCCGTAGATGTGCAGAGGCGTGGCTTCTTTGCGCTTATCCGCGCCTGGAATGTTGAAGGCAAGTCCCGGCTCATATGGTGGGGCTACCTGGACACATGGGAACAGGTACGCGCCGAGCAGATCAAGCATAAGGTCAGCCCTAACTTTGTTTTTGTGGACTCTGGTGACGGCCCAAATATGGATGAGGTCTACCGTAACTGTGCTACCTTTGGCTGGAACGCTACCAAGGGATCTGGTAACAATGAGTTCCCTTGGAAAGTTCAGACCCCTTACGGCCTGAAGATGGCCTATCGTCCCTACGCCCCAGCCAAGGTCATCCAGGTTGGTAAGCAGTCCTGCCGTATGTTCATGTTCTCCAACTTGGTGCTGAAGGATACCCTTACTCGCCTTCGTAGGGCTGGACATCACACCTACGCTCAGGACGCAGGGGACGACTACCGCAAGCAGATGCAATCGGAGCATCGCACCACCGGGGAGACTGGACGCCCCATCTGGGTTCAGATTGGTGATCGCCCCAACCACTTGTTCGACTGCGAAGTCATGGGCATCCTTCCCGCCTTGATGGCTAAACTGGTTGGTCGCGGTAAGAATAAGAACGCCGCAGACGAAAAGCCTGTTGACAAAGCCGAAGAGGACGCAAAGGTGAAGGAGTAGCCTGTCCGCTATAATTCGCCTGGGTGGCTCTCAAGCGGTGTCGTTGTTGGTAGTGGACAGGCTATCCTTTTGACCAGCGGCAAGCACATATGGCATTCGTGCATTATCGTGGGTCTACCTCACCCAAGGGAATCTTTATGACCCTTGATGTTGTTGATATCGAGGAAATTAAGGAGAAGGCCGTTTCTTTGGTCAAGGAAGGCAAGACGATCATGGAATACCGTGATAGCGGTACGGACATCCGCAAGGACTGGCCGATTGACCCTCCAACCATCCTCCTGGAATGCCGTTACGCCCTGCAACTCAAGTTGCCAGAGATTTATGGAGCAATTGACCGTTGCCGTGTGGGCAATATGTTGAATAACTTCCGGGGACTCTGACACCTATGGCGCGCAAAAAGACTACCAAAAAGACCCCCATTAATCTTGGCGGGTCTGAACCTCTGAAGAAACAGGCAACAGGAGGCCCAGGCATCTTCTCTAATTTCGAGTCCGCTAAGTTCTCCAACAAGCGTTCTTGGATTTGGTCTTCGTGGCCCACCGATTTCAAGAAGACCATGACGGTCTTCGATCGCCTGGAGACCACGCGCAAGATGCGCTGGATGGAACTGAACTCAGGCATCATCCGTCAGGTTCTGTCCGATATGGCGCTCTACAGCGTTGGCGACGGCATCAAGGCCACGGCTCGCACCGGGTCTGGCATGGCCGACAAGCAGTACGAAGAGTACTTCGATGACTGGGCGCGCAACCCCTGTGATATCACCGGGCGCTTTAATTTTTACGAGATTCAGCACATCATCACCCGCCTTGTCTACCGAGACGGCGAATGTTTCATTATCAAGACCCGCGATGGCTCTGGTCTGCCTAAACTACAGATCATCGAAGCCCACCGAGTCTCAAGCGCCCAAAGCGGCGCTCCCCCTCCCGACGAAGTTGACGGCATCAAGTTCGGAAAATACGGAAAGCCAGAATGGTACAACATTATGCGTTCCGATGGATCTAGCCGCCGTGTACCCGCTGGAGCCGTGATGCACATCTACGAGCCAGAAGTTGCTTCTGGCGCTCGCGCGTATAGCCCCCTCCAACACTCGATCAACAACATCGTTGATATGCTGGAAATCATCAGCCTGGAGAAGTTTGCTGTGAAGATGAACAGCGATATCGTGCGTACTCTTACCCGCGAGACCGCCCAGTTCGACGGCGCCCAGTCAGACTTTGAAGCCTTCGGTATGCGTCCGCAGAGTTTCAATGACGGCGTTACTGATCCCAACGAGGCTTCCACCTTTATTGGCGGCAAGATCCTAGCCCTAAGCCCAGGCGAAAAATTAGAATCTTTTGTATCAAATCGCCCCAACCCTACTTTTAACGGATTCATGGAGCATCTAATTCGCGACTCTCTTGCGGGCATCTTGCCCTATGAGTTTGTCCATGACCCGGCCAAGGCTGGCGGTGCTTCAATGCGCCTGATCGTTGCCAAGGCCGCTCGTAAGTTTGGACACTTCCAGTCCGTCCTGATGAATCGATTGCTTACCCCTGTTTGGGGTTATGTCATGGGAGACGCTATCACCGCTGGCGCTGTGCCTTCTTGTGAGAATTGGAACAAGGTTCTATGGACTACCCCTAAGTCTGTGACCGTAGACGCTGGCCGTGATGCCGCACAGAACCGCGCTGACATCGAATACGGCCTGAAGACGATTGGTGATAACTGCCTGGAAGAGGGCGAACACTTCTCCACGATGGTTCGCCGTCGTGCCGTTGAGGCTAAGATGTTCAAGGATATGGCTAAGGAATACGATGTTCCGCTCTGGATGCTTATCAAGCCTACCAATGTTGCCCTCCAGGACATTACTGGTGAAGAGCCAAAGGAAGAGGGTGAAGACATCGACGAGGACATGGACGAGAAGTCCAGCGCCGAAATCTCAAACGAAGGCAGTAAGGTTGAAGAAGATGACGCCGAATCGGACGAACTTGAAGACCCACAGGGTAGATAATTTTTCTTTTTATTTTTTATACCATATGCGACACCTTATCAAAGCGATGAAGACCGGGCGACCCCTGATGATTCATCCTTCCATTGCAAAGTCACACATTGATCGCTTCCAGGCGCTGGAGATCACCACGGACACCAATGCCTCCGAGGTAGCCGATATCCTCAAGATGATGTTCGGCGAACAGCCCAAGATGGAGATTGTTGGCAAGACCGCCATCATCCCGGTCAAGGGTGTCATCGGGCGCGGCCTGTCCGATATCGAGAAAATGTGTAACTCCGTTGATGTGGATGATATCTCGGCCAACATCGATGAAGCCATTTCTAACCCAGCCGTTGGCAAGGTTGTCCTAGAGTTTGATTCTCCAGGTGGAAGCACCGAAGGTCTAGGCGAACTGGCCGAGAAGATCCGCACGATGCCAAAGCATTGCGAATCCTATTGCGAGCGCTCCTGCCAGTCTGCCGCCTATTACCTAGGCTCCCAGGCGAAGCGCTTCAATATCACCAAGTCCGCTGAAGTAGGCTCCGTTGGGGTCTACATGGCCTTCCCTGATGTGTCTGAAGCCTACGCAATGGACGGCGTCAAAATGGAGGTTATCAAGTCTGGCAAGTACAAGGCAATCGGCATGGAAGGCACTAGCCTCACCGACGATCAGCGCAAGTACCTCCAAGAAGATGTCAACGAGACCCACACGGAATTCAAGGATACGGTCAAATCTGTCCGAAAGTTCGTCAAAGACGAGGACATGGAAGGCCAGTCTTTCGTTGGCAAAAAGGCCGCTGATAAGGGCTTTGTGACCGGGATCGTGAGTGGCATCGAGGATGTCCTCTCCGAGTACATCGTTTGACATCAGGCCAACAGCAATAACTGCTATGACCATCGAAGAACGCCTTAATTCGCTCAAGGAAGCCTTCACCGGGAAGGCCGCCGAAGCCGAAGCCTCGTCTGTCGAACTTACCGCGACCAAGGAATCCCTTGCCGCTAAGGACGCTGAACTCGCCGCTTCTGCCTCCAAGTTCTCTGAAGCCGTTAGCGCCATCGAGAAGATGGCCGCTAAGGTTGTTGAACTGGAAGGCGCCCTCGCCGAGGCCGCCAAGAAGTACACCGCCCTGGAAGCCTCCTTCCAGACGGCTGGCAAGAAAGCCGCTTCCATCGCCGCCTCTGTTGGCGTTGATCCAGTTGAAGTCAGCCCGGTTGAAAACGCCGCTATTTCCAAGACCCCTGATGAAATCGCTCAGGAATGGGCGCTCCTCAAGAAGTCCGATCCCAAGGCCGCTCAGAAGTTCTACGACCTTAACAAGTCTGCGCTTCTCCAGGCCGCTGGCATTCGCTAATCCCTCTCACCCTCAAACCCTAAAACACTAATATGTCTAACGCAATCGGAGGCTTGACCCTCCAGTTGGTGGCTGAAGAGTCCCTGCGGACGCTCGTCCCGCAACTCCAGCCCCTCACCAAGATCGCGGTCACCGACTTCGGCGCCTATGTCGCTGAACGCGGTACCACGGTTCACACCCGCTACGCTGGCAAGTTCACGGCCGCTAATTACGCCCGCGCAACTGGCTTCGTTGAACAGGACGCCGTCTCGACGGATGTCCCGGTCACCCTCGTTGACCAGAAGCATGTAACCATCGCGTTCACCGACTACGAAGTCGCCACGCTCTCGATGGAACGCCTCCGTCGCCTCTTCATGGCTCCGATGGCTAACGCTGTCGTCAAGTCCCTGTTCGACCAGGTTCTCACCAAGGTTGATACCTCCTTCGCCGACGGTTACGATGGCGCTCAGTCTGGATTCAACCGCATCGCGGTCTCCAACATCGCCAAGAGCCTGACCAAGGCTAACCTCCCTCAGGAAGGTCGCTCGGCTCTTATCAGCCCCGATGCCTACCAGCAGTTGATCTCCGACCCGGTGATCGCCCAGGCGTTCTCCATCGGTACCTCTGAAGTCATCCGTGGCAACCGCCTCGGTATGATTCACGGCATCGACTTCTTCGAGTACAACGGCTTTGACGCCGCTGGCATCGAGGCTGGCCTCAATGGTGTTGTCTCCTGCAAGGAAGGTCTCGTTGTCGTGACCCGCGTCCCTGCCGCTCCCACGACTGGTGGTGGCGAACAGACGATCGTTACCGACCCGGACAGCCAGTTCTCGTATGCTCTGCGCTACTGGTACGACTGGTCGGCTGGTCTTCACAAACTGTCGGCCAACTGGCTCGTCGGTTCTGCGAAGGGCAACCCGGACGCGCTCCAGAAGATTTCCTTCACGGTCTAAGTTTCAGAGGGGGAAAGTCTCCCCCTCGCCGCGCCAATGCAGAGAGGCTCACCACACAAGTGGTGGGCCTCTTCTTTTGACCAGAGGCCAACGGTATGTCTATCTGGGATGAGTTCACGGCTGATGCCCAATCAATCCTTAATGAGATTGGTAAGGACATCACGATTAAGAATGTCCCTGGTGGCACTCCTGTAGCGTTTAAGGCACAGGTTACCCAGCCTATGGTTCTCCAGGATATGGAGACTGGTGGCTTCCTTAATTCCACTACTTTTGAAGTGAAGGTTCTGCGTACCGTTGCGGCCAGCCATCCCGGCCTGTTTGCCTACGGAAACATCATCAACTACGATGGGCAGGACTACCGCATCGTGGCTATCGCCAATCGTCCTCCGTCTGCTTGGCTTGTAGCCAAGGTTCAGACCAAGGAGCAATGATCACACAGTACGGTACGATTACGGTACGCAAAGGCGTAGTTACCAACGAACAGCAATTGCGCCAGACCCTTGGCGCTTACTGCATCGTAATGGGTGGCAAGGTTGCCAATCTGCTAAAGAAGCAAGCCCGCCTATTCTGCGACGATATGCTTGACTTCACTATGCCCTGGGAGGGAGGGATGGGGCATGATGGCCGTAGCGCTAGGGCTAGGCTCAATGGCGCTGACCGTGTTCAGTCACAGATCAAGGGCATCTTCTTGCCCCTCAAGTTCGTTGGCGCCGGGGAGATCCTCCAGTATGGCAACGAAGGCGTCTTCTCTGCTTGGCTACGCGCCCGAAAGAAACTGTCCAATCCTATGCTCCCAAAGTGGCTCAAGGATGGGGACAATTTCCCCGGCCTTTGGACGAAGTTCCAGCAATGGGAGTTTGCCCAGCAGGAGGCGGCTATGAGTCCAGGTCTTGTCAAGTTGGACACCTTCAACAAGGGATCTGGCGTCATCAAGAGCATCCATGAGCGTGAACGAGGCGGCAATAACACCGAGGATTACTTCAAGAACATGAAGGCCGCATCCAAGTTCGGAACTCGCTATGTTGTGGACGATGATGGTAGCGCCGTGAAAGCCTATTCCAAGCGCGTGGAAGCCCATGTAGGCCGTTTGAAGGCCGGGTGGTACACCGCTGGCTCCCAACTCGGTAGACTCAAGAATGTGGGCTACTGGATCAGGGGTAACCAATGGAACACAGGCACCCTTGTTAACCAACTGGGAAACCCTACCCGGCCTTCTGTTACTGTGGGTAACAAGGTTCAGGGACTGCATAGGGCTACCAGGGATGGGTACAAACTAGCGATCAATTACCGCAATTACTCTATGCGTGAAGAAATTTACCAGAAACTGGTCAAAAACGGCAACGCCGATATGCTTTTCCATCTTGCCTCGCACCACGGTATTGGTGGAGGATTCGATATCTCTTAATGAGCGCCCTCATCCGATCCATTGTGGAGGACAAGATTTCCTCCTATTTATCCACTAATATCACCGATACTACGGTGGTAAAGGGCATCACGGATAGCCTCCGTTCCCTGCCTATGGTTGTTGTATATGCCTCCGAATCGTCTTCCCCTAGGGAACTTGGGGCAAGTCCGCTTGGGAACTACCATGTCAAGTTGGAGGTGTATATCTACTCTAGCGCCGACGATGACACCCTTGCTACCCACCGGGAGCGTGTGTCCAAGGTTCACGGCTTAATGTCCGACATTGTTGCCCTCAAGTCCCTTTGGGGCGCTGGTGAGGGTAAACTTTACTCCGCTTGGATCGAATCTGACGATGAGGGTATGCAGAGCCGAAATCACGGCAACAAGGTAACTTACACCCTTGTGGCCGTCCTCCCACCCAACCCAGTTTGACATTAGGCCATTGGTATAACTTACCACTATGGCTCTACACGAATTCGGCGAAGCCCTTGTTTTTGGCCCTTACGACAGCGTCGTGGGTCTTGTTGTCCAGTCTGACTCCTGGACTGTCCGCTACGCCCTTGATGTTGAAGTCATGGACGAGCAGGGTCGCGTCATTACTGACCGCCTGGACGATGAGCGTAATGAAATTACCATCGAAGGCGTCATCAAGGTTACCGACGCAGTTCTTCCCGGCAATACGCTGACCTACGATAACTTGACTTGGATCGTCAAGGAAGTTACGGATCGCGGCTCCAACCAGGAGTACCGCAAACTCTCCGTCCGCGCGGTCAAGTACCAGGAGATCGCGTAATATGGAAGGCGGCATCGACAGCCGCTTCAACCAAGCCGTCAAGACTTCAATCCTAGAGGTTGAGGTCTGCGGCCGCGTTTTGAAGCCTATGTGCCTACGGCATAGGCTCATCTTGCAGGAGATTGAGTCACCCCTGCTGATCCCTGAGAAATCAGTCTCCCCTCAAGACCTCATCGTTGCCGCCCGCATCCTTTCCACTTACGACTTAAAGGAGATGCTCTCCGTTACAGCAACCAAGGCCGAAGCCGATGTATTCTTTAAACTGTTTCTTGATAACGAAGAGTACAAACGGCAGATGGATAATATGTCCGAGTACATGAATATGCAGGACAATATGCCAATCATGTGGGACAGGGAGAAGACATCCTCAAGCCGTGGCGTCCCGGTTGTCCTAGCCTGTGTGACCAACCTAACTAGGAACGGCATTGGCTACGAGATGGCCTGGACGATGCCAGAAGCAGAAGCCATGTGGATGTACCTAGCCAATGTTATCGCCGACGGCGGTGACATCAATATCCTCACACAAGAGGATTTAGACTCTATGAAACGCCTTGAGGCAATGGAAGAGAAGATCAAAGCCGCTAAGGAGAAGCGTAGCCGCCGATGAGTTCCGACGAAGTAAAAGTAAAGTTTGTCGCGGACACGACTGGCCTACAGAATGTCACCGTACCAAACCAGATCCCTGCGTCTGGCGGTGGCGCTAGTGGCGGCTCTGGATCTGGTGGTCGCGTTTCTGGCGGTACTCCTAGTGGCTCTGGTAACAACGGACAAACCCCACCAAAGCGCCGGGATAGGGCTTCCTTCCCCTGGGAGCAAGGATGGGGGAATGAATTCAGCAAAGACATTACCGCTCAATTCTCTGGTATGCTATCTGGCATCAATCTTGTTGGAGTGGCATGGGATGGAGCAAGGATGGCGGCAGAGAAGTATGTTGAGATGGTTAAATTGGGTGTAGAATATTCCCAGAAGATTGAAAAGGTTTCCCGCACTACTGGACTTTCAGCAGAAGAAATCCAGAAGTACGGTTACGCCGCCCAGATGTCTGGGGTTTCGTTTGAAACATTCGCAAATGCGATGTCTAACGCCAACAAGGAACTTGGTAAACTTACCTTATACGGCGGCACAAGCATCATTGCCCTATCAAAACTTGGCATCAATGTAGACAGCGTAAAGAACCACAGCGTAGGAGCCATCGATGTTCTGAAGAAGATGGCCGACGCCTACAAGAAACACGCCGAGACCGCCGAGATGGCCGCCCTTGGCAACCAGTTGTTCGGTGGATCATTCAAGGACATGATTCCTATGCTCCGCAATGGAAGCGCTGAAATCGAGCGTATTGCCGCCGCCGCACCTGTTGTAAATTCACAGACCATCTCTGCCTCTGCGGCACTTGGTCGATCTGGAACACAGATTGCTGAGACTGTTGGAGCAACATTGGCAGAAGACATCTCTGGATATAGCCGCGCTGAATCTATTTCAGCCGATAGGATGTCTGGCAGGGTTTCGTCTGGTGATGTCACGGCAAAGGAAGCAGTTGATAAACTGCTCCAACCAGCAAATCGCGGAATTCTTGCAACCCTTACCAACTCCGCTTCAAGGTTTGGTGATTACGCAACAGCCTTTTTTTCACCAGGCAAAGCGCTAACAGACGAGGCAACTGGAACCAGCCTTGGCGCTGGAGCCGCTCGCTTTAACGCCGCAGAGGGCATCCGTGGCGCCGGGGAAGACACTAAGACAGTCCGTGATCGCTTCCTTGCTATGCGTGGTGGCAAGTTGGAAAATCTTTCTGAATCCGACAAGGCGATTATGAGCGCATTTGACGATAAACTGAAGGATGAAGGAAAGATGAGCCTTCAGGGTGGCGTCTTCCAGGCGGCGTCCAAGATGCAACAGGTTGGTGGCGGTGATGTACTTTCTGCCATTTCGCGTGTTGACTTGCAGGAAAAGATTGAGGGTAATACCCGGAGGATGGCTGATGCTATGGACAACCTCCTTAACAAGAATCCTTTCGGTGGTGGCAACAACACACCTCCCCCTCCAGACACCAACGGCCCTCTAGCCAAATAACCATGTCATTCCCGATCTTCCAGCCCAGCGCGATTACCTTCAAGGAGTTTGGAGAGAAACTCGCTTCCACCTATGTGATGGATAAGAACTGGACTATATCGCACGACGGCTTCGGCCTCAAGACGATGCAGTTGAAGTTCACCGCAGACTCGGACAAGTCCTACGATATCGCCACCGATTTCAAGCGCGGTGACTCACCGCCGATCACCAATATGGAGAACATGACGCTCCATAAGGCGGTTGCATCAACGAACAATGGCATCGTTACCGTTACGGCAGAATACTGTGGTATTGACGGATCTTCCGACTCTACGGTCACGCAAGTCCAGGTATCCAGCGCCACATCACAGGAAGCCATTGAGACGCACCCTAACTTCACCAAGGTTCAATGCGCCGCAATTGGTAACGGAATCCCCCTCGCTGGCCCTGCGGCCTATATCTACGCGAACGAAAGCGATAAGTCAAAGAACCCAAACAAGGCTCACTTCTCACTTGTTACTACTAACGCAACACAGGTACAACAGTATCAGTTCGTCGGGTTCCTGCCCTCTCGCGATCTATCAGAAGATGTTAACCTAAAGGCTGGCATTAAGGCTTACTTTAAACCGGGCGTAACTCTGCGTTGCCTTGCATACACCAACAGCGCAGAAACGGCTCAAAAGACCGTGCTTCGCGTTGGATGGGCTAACCTTGGCAACATTGGAGCCATCGTTCTCCCGGCTCCATACAACAGCCTACTTGATAATTTTGACTCGGAACTACCGCTCACATTGCCAAACGGCATTGAGCGAAATCGAACCTACCTATGCACAAGTGCATCCGTTGAAGTGTTCGGTGGCCTCTACAAGGTCCAGGCTGATCTTATGATGTCTGGTATTATTGGATGGGATACGGACATCTATCCTTTCGACGAAACTAGCCCTCACGACTAATGGGACTAGAAGGCTTTTCAAACAACGCCTCTGGGGGTATGTCCCCTGGAGATCACCTGTACGCAAAGACTTTCAACAAGTTGGCGGCATCGGCTGACAAGGCGCAAGTTGGCCCATCAGATGGGGTGTTATTTACCTCTAACAACGGCGGCGTTGGTATGTACATCCCACAGGGCGTACAGGACAATCAAGGTGGCATACTTCAGCAGTTCCAGATTGTAGTTGAACCTTATGCCGTAGGAACCAACACAACTGGATTTTCAATCATCCGGGTTGTAAAGGGCGAGGTAGTTTGGTGTCCTAAACTCCTTCAAGAGGAATCACCAATCCCGGTTCCACTACCCCCTGCTTGCACCAGCCAGACAACCATTGAGAACTGGTTTGCGCTCCCAACCTTCCCAATCATCGACGATGAGAATGCCATCTTCATCGGTGATGGTGGCATCCGTGTTCCAAAGGTTTCTGGTATCCCTATTGGTATTTTTATCTTTAAGGCAACCAATCTCCCATTTGATCTAGACCCAATCATCGTAGCCGTACCAGACTATGTACCTACTTGCCCAGTTACATTCCCTGGAGCGCCTCCTGTCCCCCTTGCCACTTGGGAAGTTGTAAAGGTTGGTAGCGTTATCTATGTAGCGCCAGACCCAGAGGCTGACCCGCCTATTGAAGGCGGGTGGGAGATCACACAGAACTTCATCGGCTCAATGACTCTGCCTGGAGATGGTGGTGGAACAAGCACACCTCAAAGCGTCCTCCCGGCGCAACTAGGAGACGGTTCTGGTCGGACGCTCAACGCCTCTCCGTTCCAATGCTTTATTGAAAATATTAACGGATTCCGCTATCTTCGCATAGCAACAGGTACGGTGTCCTACAGTTCAAGCAATATGCCCCTTATCAGCGGTGGGGCATTTACGCACACCAAACAGGCTTGGTTTAAGAAGATTCAAATCTGCCCAAGTGGTTCTCGTACCAGTTACGAAGAAATGTTTCCCAATCCATACTTTGACCCAGACCCAACATTTTCAAATCAGACTATGGAAGAAGGTGGTGGCTATCGTCTTTTTGATACTAACGATCCTGTTATCCTCTACGCCTTTAAATGGGATGTGGATGTTGGTGTGCCACCCTTCAGCGAAAGTTCAGTAGTAAATACAGGTCTACCAACCCTAGGTTTGTTTGCCCAAAGCAATCCAGGTGACATTAACAAGGTCGAGGTTGACCCCGGCCCCTCTATCTACGAGCAGACTATGAATATCCAGAAGATGGCTGGATACGATCACTTGCCAGCGCCATTCCCAGATAGCGATTGGGGGCATTGTCATACTACTTGGCTTAACCCTCGTAAGATTGGTTATAACTACAAGGCGATTGCTACCATAATCCCGGCTGGGTCTGGAGTGTTTGAGTGTTATGTAGCGTATGAACAGCCTGGAGTTCCAGGGGTGTGTAACACCATTCAGAATATCAATCTACTGGGAGAGGCTATGGCTGGTGCAATTGTTTTCTCATACAATGGAATACCGTCACCAATTCCATTCTCAGTTATCTGGGATTACACATCAACCTCTTCTATTGGCCCAGATGCGCTAAACCTCTTTCGATCGCTCAACGCCATCCCAGAACTAACCGGGAATGTACAGGTATCTGGTAATGACGGATTTTTCTATGTAACATTTGTCAATGCCTTACAGGGACTCCCAATCGACCTTATCACCGCTAACACAAGTGGAGTTGTTAGGTATAATTACAGGTTTGAACTTATCCAGTACCACACCGGGAACCTTGATCTAACCTCTCCAATGCAGATGGGTATGACCCAGTTGATGAATGAGGAAGACCTTACGGAAGAAGATGACCCTTACAACAAGAACAAGAACAGTAGCCCTGCTTGGGATATGATTGTCAACCGTGACGATTGCAAAGCCTGTAAGGACTTCTCTGGCGATGTCACGACAGATGGTGTGTTCAATATGACTGGAGCCGTAGCCAATAATCCAGACTTCACCATTATCGGTGGTTGTACCGGGTCTGTCTGTGAGCATCCGTTCCAGGTCAACATTGACTCCGTTGAAGAAGGAACCACCTACTACTCCGTATGCTCTGGTACGGTTAATAACAAGATCCCGGATGACATCGATGCGGCCTTCACGATGGCAGACGGAGACTTGGTATGGATTCGTTGCGAGGCTGAACAGTCTGGTTCTTATGAATATCCTAAGACTGTTACCGTTCAACACGGAACAACTATGCCAGTAGATACCAATACCTATGGCTACATCAAGGTTGCCAAACTTGTTGGAACGACGATTGAACAGTATGTCACAGGTTCCCTCTGGACTGACCGCATCAAACTTGGAACCAATACGGCGAACTATTACTTCGCACGAGTCTGATGAGTTATATCATCGGGACAGAGGAATATATAAGCACTTGGGGTGCTTTTAGGTCTGTGCTGTTCACGAATGGCACACAAATCTTCCTTTACCCACCAGCGGGGTTTGTCCTTACTACTCATAACAAAGTTTTCCCTCCTGCACCTGGAGAGAGTCCATATACACCTCCTTATTTTACGCCAGACAGCGGAACACTTGTAAGACAAGACCCCAATTCTTTTACCCCATATATTGAGTTTGAGGCTAATCCATACGAACCTATGCAACCACCATCTTGGAGTGGCTACATCACCATCTATTTAGACCAAAGGGACTTCAAATATATGGTAGGCAAGACCCTAACTGCGGCGGCCACATCTGGAACCATTGATGCTAGTGCCGAACCCCCTTCAAGTCAGTACCTTTATACTAGCGTAGGGCAGGATTGGGGCTTCGGACTTACTGGCGTAGAGAAGTTCAAAGTGGTGACTTGACCCCCTTTTGACAGGGGGCAAGGCTTAGGACTATGGCTATCAATACCTACCGCTTTTGGATGGCAACCGATGCCAACCGCCTTCTTGCGAACCAGAACGCATTCATCCAGGCGTCCGCGCCTTCTTTCTATCAGGGCAATGTTGCTCAACTTGAACTTCACATCGTTGCGTCCGCTGGCGTAGGTACTGCCCCTGTTGAGGTTCCTTTCCCGGCTGGCGCCGCGATCAGCGTAGCCGTAGGCGATACCAACACCTACCCTACTGGTGGTACTTGGTCTTTGATGGTTGATACTACGGAAACAGATTCTGTACCCTACAACGCAACTACCTCACAGGTGTCCGTTGCCCTGAACGCCCTTACGGAAGTATCGTCCGAAGGTGGCTTAACCGTCTCTAAGACTGGCGACGGCTACTCGATCACCTGGAACACTTATGGCCTCAAACCTTCCATCGGCATCGGCTCCGATACCCTCACCCCCTCCTCCTACGAGTCCATCAGCCTCGTCCAAACTGGTAGTGCCGAACATAGGCAGATTGTTTTTGTTGAACTGCGCCAAAATCCGATTGCTCTAGGTGTAGTCTGGACTGCCCTTCCCACCCCATCTGTTAGCGTATCCGAAGTCCAGGCTTGGAATGGCACCAACAGTATCTGGCGGGTGACCATCAACCCCCAGCCTAGGGCCGGGACGATGACCATCTCCTACGGTAGCAAGACGGCCATCGTGGCCTACAACGCAAGCACCTCTTCAATCGCCAGCCTGTTGTCTCCAGCCCAAGTATTTTCCACCGGGCAGTACCAATGGGACATCGCCATTGCCGAGGACAGCGTCCTTACTGCGGTTGGAAGTCTTGTTGGTTACAACGGCTTTTCTGGATCTATCAACTTCGCCACGGCAGAGTGCCACCAGTTCCTCGCTGGCGCTGAACGCAAGTCTACCGTACTTGAGGTTTCAATCAGCCTAGACGGCAAGCGGTACACGCTGATCCAGACGCCTTGCAATGTCTTTGCTGATGTTGTTTCCGACGGCGTACTCGTCCCGCTACCCCTTGGTACGGCTATGTCCGAACAGGTTGCCAATGCTCGCTTCGTGCGCCGCGATGTAGACCAAAACCCGGATAGCATCACGCAGGATATGATTTGGCAGAACCTCGGTGTCGATACGCTCGGTTCCGATGTTGTTGGCGCACTTAACCTAGCGGACTCTCCTTCGGCGGCCAATCCGTTTGCTACGATTTACGACCTCGCTGGCCTTGGAGCCACTTGGGGCAACATCACCGGGACGCTCTCTGACCAGACTGATCTCCAGTTAGCCCTAGACAACAAGTACGATGCCAGCAATCCGTCTAACTTTATCCAGGAGGCCAATGTCGATGGGAACCTCTATGGTCGTATGAACGGTATGTGGGAGGTTGTCCCAAGCCTTACTGGATATGCAACGGAGTCTTGGGTTACTTCGCAGGGTTATCTCGGCTCAACTGGCGGGACTGTAACAGACGGTAGTATTGCCCTACAAAGCACATCAAACACTAATTATGCTTATCTAAACGAAGGTAGTATTTTCTTCTCTCAGACACACAACATATCTGGGGAAGGTTGTCAGTATGGTGTCAGCGGAGTCCGTATTTGGAATGACCAACTGCAAGAAGGCGGGTTCTCAGTATATGGACTAAAGTTCTTTGACGGAACCACTCAGACTACTGCGGCCACTTCGTTCGATCCTACTGGATACGCTACGGAGTCGTGGGTTCAGTCCCAGGGCTATCTCACTTCTGTTCCACCGCCCGCTTTAACTGGCCTTACCAGCGATATCAGTTGGGACAACTACTCCAATACTGGCCGATTTTTAATTACGGGTGGGAGTAGTCCCGATGGAATGTTTTTCTCTGCTCGTTTTAATTTTGATACTTTTGTTCCTAATCAGCCAAGCACCGGCGATTTCTGGTTCAACGGTACGGATTTTTTCTATCAAGGCGGCGGGGTAAAGACGATTGCCTCGCAAACCTGGGTTACCAGCCAAGGTTACGCTACCACAGGCCAACTTTCTGGATACGCCCTGCTTGCTGGTGCTACCTTTACTGGGAAGGTCAACACGACAGTCACGGCCACGACCGCGCCGATTAACATCGGATCGCAACTTACTGCACCGACTACTACTGTCGCTGGAGATGTTTGGATTGGTGCTAATATCAATTACAAGTCTTGGGATGGTATCACAAAAGCCGTAGCCAACACCAACACGACAAACCAGTTCACCCAAGGGCAAGCGATTACGGTGAACTCTGCGGTCAACGCATTCCGCATCAACCAGCAAGGCACAGGCCCAGCGTTGGTTGTTGAGGACAGCGTATCGCCAGACGCTACGCCATTCGTCATCGATGCGAACGGCAAGGTTGGCGTAGGCGTCGCCCCGGACGCTACTGCGGCCATCAAGGTTGATGCCAACGGCATCTCGTTCAACGGACTGGTGTTCAACCCGACGGCTACCGCCGCACATACTGGAGGCTCAGACACCCTAGACCTCCTAGTCACCATCAACGGAACCAACTACCGTCTCGGTCTTCGCCCCGCTTAATTTATGATCCTCGCGCTCATCTCCCTGGTCATCGGCTTCATCGGTGGCTTTATTGCTGGCGTCAAAAACGCCGACAGTTCCAAACTCTCCAAGAGCAAAGAACTCCTGGATGCCCTCAAGGGCAAGAAGTAATCCCATGTGGCGCACCCTTCCAGTTGTCCTGCTGGTTGGGTGCGCTACGACTTCTGATCTCCCCAAGCAACCCGACGCCCCTACTAACGAGGGCATCGTTGCCACGGTTGGCAAGGAGTGGGATACGGCCGATCAGAAGGTGGCCGCTTCTATCTCCGTAGCCCGCGAGAACTCCACCAAGCCAGAAGTGGTCAAGGCTGAGACCAGCGTTGCCCTTTCCTATCTCCCGGTTCCCAAGCCAGAGGAACTAGCGCTTGCCCGCCAGCGGGCTACCAAGGCCGACCAGAAGGACTACGCCCAGGCTGAAGCCTTTGGGAAGAAACTCCTCACCAAGATAGACGCCGACTGGGCTAAGGTTCAGGCAGACTCTGCCGAGGCCAAGCGGGTCTCTGGACTGAAGGACAAGCGCATCGAGGAATTAACGCAGGAGGTCGTCCGCGTTAAACAGGAAGCCAGTAATAACATCTGGACGCTGACAGGTGCGGGCCTCGCCGTGATCGGTGGCCTAGCCTGTGCCTTTGCCTCCCCCCGCATCGGTATCCCCATCCTTCTGGCTGGAGCCTTCTGCGGCGCCATTCCCTTTATCATCGATTCCCCTTACTTCGCTTACATTGCTGGTGGTACGCTCCTCGCCGTCGCTGGCCTGGGCATCTACTGGCTCTGGGATAAAGTTAGGGACTCGGTCAATAACGATGTCCCCCCCTCCCCCCAGTAACCCAGACGACTACCAACAGGTAGTAAAGGATGGGGTCATCGCATCCGCGCTAGGCTCGGCCGCTATGGTGGCTCGCCTCCTCCTCTCTACCGACCCGGTCTCGCCTGGGTGGGTATTCCGTCGCATATTTGCCGCCGCTATAACCGCCGCCTTCGTTGGCTGGGCTGTGGCCGAACACATCCAATCTACCCCACTCCGCTTCGCCGCAGTTGGCGCCGCCGGGTACGCCGCGCCAGAAGTGCTGGACTATGTCCTGCGCTACATCAAAGCGCGTGGCGAAAAGGAAGTGTCATCCGTTAAGCCCAATGCGAAAAAGAAACCAGCCAAGAAGCGCGGATAACAATCTGCTGATCTCCGCAGGGATTATCCTTGGCATCGCCACCCTGTGCGCCGTCTACACGACTACCGTTGTCGATGGGGTCTTGAGCGCCTTCTCCTCAACCGAGGCGATGGTTATGCTGATCACCGATAGCGGTATCAAGTCCGATGACCTCAAGACCGAGCGTCAGTTGTCCGAGGCAACCCTTGCCCTTCGGGCTTCACGCGACATCGCCGTTGCCCTGAGCGTGGCTTCCTTGATGATGGGGCTGGCGCTTGGATGGCGGGTTTGGGGGCAAAAGGGGAATAGCAGGACACCAACAGGTCTACGATAACGCCTTGGCGGTACCTTTTTGTCATTATGATAGGGCAGTTCCTGTGTAAAACAGGGCGGCGCCCACCTTTTTGGGCGTAATGATGCCGTTAGTGATCATCGCCTTGATGAGGGCGGCGGCTTGGTCTTGGTCTAGGCCATAGTCCGTTTCCAGTTCCTTGATCATAGCCCCCCTGGAGGTGCAAGGCTTGGAGGCGAAGTGAGCGTACTGCTCCCCAACCTTGAGGAGTTCAAACTTGGATGACAGCGGCGCAACCTCCCAGAGTACCTTGCCCTCGGCGTGGCGCAACTTGATGGACAGGGTGGGCTTGCCGTCGGGCATCCGCATCCCGGCCAACTTGCCACGCTTGGTCAGGTTGAAAGAGAAGATCGGGTAGTCCTTTGACTCGCGACGGACATTGATAATCGCCCTCGCCCAGTTTACGAGTTCGGAACTCCCAAGGCCGCTGTATGCCATATCGCTAATGGTCTGGCCGTCGGTAACCTCCTTGGGCTTGGGCTTACCTTCGTGGTGGGTAAAGACGATGATGCACCCGGTGTCCTTGAGGATGGGCTGGATAAGATTACGGAGGAAGTGGGATGCCACCTCCTGTTTGGATAGATCCCCACCTACATACGAAAGAAGCGGGTCGCAAAAGATGACATCAAGTTTCATCCGTACCACAATCTTGCGGACGAGGTCAGCGAAGTCCTTGCCAGTCTTGGTGGTCTCGGTGAAAAAGCGGAGGTTCTCACGCAGGAGTACCTTGTCCTCCCTGGACAGGTTCATCGCCGAGGTCACGCCTTGGTAGGACTCGGCAAGGTCACCCACATCGCACTCAGCCTGGATGACGCCTACTCGGAGCGCTCGCTTGACCGGGATGCCGAACAGTTCGCGACCCAGCGCCCAAGAGCAAGCCGTCTGCATTGTGAAGGAGGACTTGCCGATACCAGACTGCCCGGTGATGAGCAGGGAGCCACCACGGCACAGCCAGCGGCCGTGGCCGATCATGTGGTTAGGGTCGTGCTGGGTATCGTAGGTCTCTAGGAAGTCGGTACGCAGTTCGTCGGGGAGGTCTTGGCCGTCCTTCCAGATAACCCAAGAGTCCCAGTCATCGGCGCCCACCTTGAGCGCCAGAACCTTCTGCTCCTTCTCGCCACGCATCACGCCGCCTAGGCGAGACCAGCGGGAGGGGTTCTTGTTCTGCGGGTCTGGTTCGTGATCGGTGAGGAAGTCATACACCGTATTACGACGCTCCTCCCATTGCTCCTTGGTCTCGGCATCCACCTTCACCCAGGCGTGGACTGACTTGCCGCCAGACTCGATGAGCGCCGTGATAGGAAGGTTGGACTGGTGGAAGATGGCAATCTGTTCGTCCCGGCTCTTCTTATCGAACTCAACCAGCACATGGCGATAAGCCGATACCGAGGTGTCCGTGCCATTGAAGTCATCTGGCTTGAAAGGATTGATGCGAATCCAAGCGCCCTGCTCGGACTGCTGGTAGTGCTTCTTGCCCTTGGCGTCTGGGCTAAAGAAGCGGGTGATCCATTCGGCTCGCGTAAGAAAGTTGCCCTTGCTGGCCGGGAAGTACTTGCCGTCGTCATTCTGCCCAGCCTCATTGGTGATGCAGACCATCTCGTCATCCTTGAAGGCGGCGAGCAGTAGGTCAGCCGTACTGATAGGCATAGCGCCAAAGGCAATCTCAGCCACGCGCTTAGGGTCGAACATCATCCGACCATTGGAGCCAACCGAGCGCTCCTGCTTGCCGAGCCAACCCTTCGGGCGTTCGTGCGGCTTCACATAGGCGTCGTTCAACTTGTGGCGCAGATCCTTCTCACCCCAGGCTGGGGCGCAATGCGAGAGGTTCCACTCCTGAAGCAGAGACCACGCATCGTCCCAGCCCAGTTCAAATCCGTGGGCGAGGATACTTGCCGCCCGGTAGGTGGCTGGATGCCCACCCTGTCCAGAGACAGCGGGAGGTAGTTTAGCAAGGTAGGCTCTCGCCCCCTTGACTCGGTCTTGGGCTGTCATTGTGGTCTACTTGTAGTAGTTGATCACCAATGGCAGACAAGCGATATTGTAATCAATCCAATCCCTAGCCATCTCATCGTCCCAACTTTCGTTTGTTTCGATTAGAATCTTGACCAGAGAATGGAAACTATAGATGAGGATTCCGTTTGGCATTTTGCCAACGATGGCCTTGTCGAAGGACTTGCGAGGCTCAAGCCTCGCTCGTTCCTTGGCTAGTTTTGTTTTTCGCTTCATCTTGGATAGTCTCAATCATCGCAATGCGTTCGCCAATCCATTTCGCACAAGGGACTGCCCAGGAGTTACCAATGGCCTTGTACCTAGGGCCAGCGGGGCAAGCGTCAGCGGGCTTACCCTTCCACGGAATCTTGGTGTGGTCATCTGGGAAGCCCTGGAGTCGCTCACATTCCTTTTCTGTGAGCCTTCTCACAAGCATCTCATAATTGCTTGCCTGTGCAACTTTAGTGATCTCATCAATTGCTTCATCGGAGCATCCACCGCGCGACCCCTTGGCAGTTGTAAGCGCCGAAGTGACCACAGGCTGTGCAACGGCTTGGCAATGGGACTTCGTGATGGCGAACTGCGGGTCTCCCGGCTCACCGATGGTGTTACCCCAAGAGGTTGAACTCGGGGACATATTCTCCGTGTTGATAGGGATAGGCTGTCCCACGGCGTGTGGCCCTTTGGCAACCAAAGTGACCATCTGCTCCTCCTGCTTGATGTGAGGTTCGTACTGGGCGTTGGCGCCCTGGTTGAATGCCGCACGATCAAGGACAACAGGCTCGGGTACTAGGACGGCCGGGAAGCGGTTCTTCTCGGGCATTGTCTGGCCCTTCGCTAGAACGGCGTCGAGCGTCTGCGTTACTTGTCCTCCGTCCCAGAAGCACCCTCGGCTACCTTCTTCTCCAGCGCCCTTCGGAGCATTTCTGGGAGAGGCTTGCCGCGAGCCG
>JGI12421J11937_10000187_pt1 | contig 22964 bp, 23 predicted proteins | sample LakErihyJuly2011_2_FD_11937 | JGI IMG/M metagenome (IMG submission 11937)
GAATTAAAAGTTTAACTCACTCAATTATTCGAAATTACGCAAATATAATTGTTAAAAAAAATTATATTAAACCTGAAATTGCCGAATGTATATATTTAAAAAATAACGAATATATCGCGATTTTAAAAACGTTTTGGATAAGATTGATTCAACGAACATGGAAACGGGTTTTTATTGAAAGACGTTCAGTCATTTTAAAACGTAAATCCCCGATTGCTTTAAAGTATAGACTCATTCACGGCAAATGGCCAAATAACTGTAATTATCTTCCATCTTTATATGGTATGCTAAAAACATAAAAATTATTTATTTTCGCGCTTTATGACTTTTTCGACCGTGTTTTCGTTTATTTCCGCCCTTTTTATTATGTTTTCGAGTATGTTTTCGTTTTCCGCCTCTGGTAACGGATGAGTTTCTTGATGATTTTTTAGATTTATTTTTTCTGGACGCGGAACTCATTGGATACCTATAACCTCCGTTTGATGAATAATCTACATACTCTGGTTCGCTAACTGTTGTGTTTACTTCGGTCGGGGTGTTTACTACGGGCGGTGGTGTGTTTAATTGGGTTTGAAAACCTACGTCTTCATCAAAACCTTGTTTACTTCTTTGAAGTTGACTTTGATTATTGAGTTCAATTGACTGATTCATTTTTAGTAAATTTTTTAATCGGGTAGTGATTCCTGAAGGTTTTTGTAGTTTTAACGTGGAATCAATTACTCCTATTCTGCTTATAATGTCCTTAAGAGTTCCTTTTAATCCATTAATAATTTTATCATATTGTTGTTTTTCAACTGCCGAAATCGTATTTGTTTCACGCTCAGCTTTATTTTCGGCTATCTTCTCAGTCAGTTTGTCTTTTTCTACAACTAAACCTTTTCTTTCAGATATTAGTTTTTTCGTAATATTTTCTATTTGACTAATAAGTGATTTTTGTTCCTCATAATTAGCATCATCTGTAGCTAAAGAACCTTCAATATCATTAAGAAGAGTCTCTATTGTAGATATTCCCTCAAATACGCTTTCTGTTGGCGATTTTGAATTTTTATACCGAAAACTATCAACAAATCTTTTTAACATTATAAATTATAATGAGATAATTATTTAATTGTAATTAAATAATCCAAATTTTGTTTAATATTATTCATTTCGTTCAATATTCGTTGTTGTTCTAATTTAGCATCCTTTATTTTATCTGCGGATAATTGTGTATTTAAAACCAAATTATTTATATGTGCGTTTATTTTTTCCATTGCGTTAATTTGTGCTTGTTTTTCTTGAACGATATAATTATAGTAATTAGTGTAATCGTCCTTCACACTTTCTAAAAATTCGTTTTCTTTTGCTAAATTTCCGATTTGTTTATATTTATTGAGTAAGTATTCTTCTTTTTCCTTAATTTGTTGTTCTATTTTATTAATATAACCGTCTCTTTCTGTTAAAGTCATACGTATATTTATGGCGTCCATTATTAAATTAAACTATTATTATTTAATAAACATATTTAAAATCTATATTATATTATATATAATTTAGGATGTCTAAAAATATTATTGAACCTATACTAACACCAGACGACAATCGTTTTGTAATGTTTCCAATACAACACGATGATATTTGGAAAATGTATAAAAAGCAGGTGGATTGTTTTTGGCGCGCCGAAGAAATCGATTTAACGAAAGATTTAAAAGATTGGATGACGCTTTCACCAGATGAGAAATATTACATTTCTATGATTTTGGCGTTTTTCGCAGCAAGTGATGGAATCGTATTGGAAAATCTAGCAACTCGTTTTATGAGTGATGTCCAGATTTCAGAAGCCCGCGCTTTTTATGGGTTCCAAATAGCAATGGAAAATATCCATAGTGAAACATATAGTTTGTTGATCGAGACATACATAAAAGATGTCGAAGAAAAGACAAAATTATTAAATGCGATTGAAAATTTCCCGTGTATAAAGAAAAAGGCGGACTGGTCCAAGAAATGGATTAATGATAATAGAAGTAATTTTTCTACAAGATTGGTTGCGTTTGCGTGTATTGAAGGTATATTCTTTTCAGGTGCTTTTTGTTCTATTTATTGGTTAAAGAAACGCGGATTAATGCCCGGTTTAACCTTTTCAAATGAATTAATTTCCCGGGATGAAGCATTACACACCGAATTTGCTATTTTACTTTACGGAAAACTAAAAAAGAAAATAAATAAAAATCGATTATACGAAATAATAAAAGAAGCAGTAGATATTGAAATTGAGTTTATTTGCGATGCGTTACCTTGCCGGTTAATAGGAATGAATTCCGAATTAATGACCCAATATATTAAATATGTTGCTGATCGATTATGTCTACAATTAGGATATGACAAAATATATAATGTTTCAAACCCTTTTTCATTTATGGAATTAATTAGTTTAGAAAGTAAAGTGAATTTTTTTGAAAAACGAGTCAGTGATTATGCTCTAGCATCAAAAGACAAAGATTTGGATATTTTCGAGTTTAATGCCGATTTTTAAAGTTGTCAACTTAAAATAATTTAAAAACAAATATAATGATAAATTATAAATGATTACTTGTCAGGTATACGGTGGACTTGGTAATCAATTATTTCAAATTTTTGCTACAATATCATATGCTATTAAATATAAGATGAATTTTTTATTTTTGTATGAGTCCGTTCATCAAACAAGAACGCGTCCTGGTTATTGGGACACATTTTTAAAAAGATTAAAGGTTTTTACAACGAATAATTTACCTCCATTACAATTAAATATTAGAGAGAAAGGTTTTAATTATACAGATTTGTATATTCCTAAAGAACCCTTAAATATTTGTTTAGATGGATATTTTCAAAGTTATAAATATTTCAAAGATAACGAAGATATTATTTTTAAAGTTATTATGGTCGACCATATAAAAAAGGAAATTCTATCTCAAGAAGGAATTTCAAAAACTTATTTTGACAATTCGGCAAGTATTCATTTCCGTCTTGGAGATTATAAGAAATTGCCGGAGTATCACCCAATTATTCCTTACGAATATTATTCAAAAAGTATTTCACTTTTAAAATCGGAAGGTAAACAAATTAATAAAATATTTTATTTCTGTGAAAATGAGGACCACGGTCATGTATTACGTGAAATAAATAAACTTAGAATCGAATTCCCAGAAATTGTGTTTGTTCGTGAATTTGAAGGTTTAAGCGATTGGCAACAGATGATAATAATGAGTTTGTGCGAGAATAATATAATCGCGAATAGCACATTTAGTTGGTGGGGTGCGTATTTTAATAAAAATCCGGGTCGTCGGGTTTGTTATCCATCTATTTGGTTTGGTCCAAGATTAGCGGGGCACAATACAACTGATTTGTTTCCTCCAACTTGGAATAAAATTATGTTATAGTTTATTTTGCCGATACAAATATGGTTTATCTAGATCAAGCATAAGTTTTATATAATTTGTATGTCTTTTTTCAATATTACTATATCCTTCTCGTTGAACGACTGTTAAAGGCGTAATTAAAAACCAGTTATCCGTTACTTGAAGACGTTTCCAATACATATCTATTGCGTATAATCTATGTTTTGAAGTATCTTTTATGAATTGATTTATTCCAGTCTGAAAATTTTCGATTAGTTTATCGAAATAAGTATTTTTTACAAAATATCCTGTGGCACATTGACAATTAGTTATTTTTATATAATTATCATCTATTATTTTGTAAGGCGGAACATTATTTCCGGTTAATAAAACCACATCCCATTCTTTACAATTATTTAAAAATTTATTAAAATTTGTAATAAATAATTGCGGATTTAAAAAAGTGATATCGTCTTCAACAATTAAAATGTGTTCCCAATTTTGTTTTTTAGCATTTAATAAACACTTTAAATGACTCATACTACACCCAACAGCACCTGAAGCACATTTAATTGCGTTAAACCTTTCGGGATTATTTATTCCTATTTTTTTAAATTCTTGAATTACTTGGTCTTTTCTGTCTGGTCTTTCTTCTAAATTAATGTAATACGCGTGTTTTATTTGCGAAATATCCATATTATATTACCCCGACTATTTTATTTATATCATTATATAAATAAAATTAATTATGGATTAAATTCAAGATCTAACATCATATTTGTGTAATCTGTGTGTTGTCCTTCAACATTACTGTATCCTGGTCTCTGAACGACTGTTAAAGGCGTAATTAAAAACCATTTATCCGTTACTTGAAGACGTTTCCAATACATATCTAATGCGAAGTATTTACTTTCCGATGGATATTTTATGAATTGATTAATTCCGGTTTGAAAGTTTTCTATTAGTTTATCGAAATAAATATTTTTTACAAAATATCCTGTGGTACATTGACAATTATGTATTTTCACATAACTATCTTCAATAATCGTATGTTCACCTATATTGTTTCCGGATAATAAAACAACATCCCATTCTTTACAATTATTTAAAAATTTATTAAATTGTGTAATAAATAACTCAGGATTTAAAAAAGTGATATCGTCTTCAACAATTAAAACGTGTTCCAAATTTTTCGATTTTGCCATTTCCAAGCATTTTAAATGACTTAAACTACACCCAACTGCTCCAAAAGAGCATTTAATAGCGTCAATCCTTTCTGGATTATTTATTCCTATGTTTTGTAATTCTTGTATTACCTGGTCCTTTCTGTCTGGTCTTTCTTCTAAATTAATGTAATATGTATGTTTTATTTGCGAAATATCCATATTATAAATAATACCAAATTATTTAAATAATTTAAAAACATAACTATATATTAAGTAAATAATGAACGAACTTAAAAAATCAGAGTATAAAATAGGTAAAGTGGGTCAATTGCTTAAACACAATATAATTCATGAAGCAGATGAATTATACGAATTTACGAATTGTTATTTGAATGATTCGCAATGGAGTTATCTTTATGAAAAAGAAATGAAAAATAGAATTAAACAATTGTATGTATTAGTTATACCAATACATACAATAAAAAAGTTACAAAAATTTATATGTACATCAGATTTTGGAACTGAAACATATACAAATTTAATTCATAATAATATGAGTTTTATAGCAGGGTTTATTTATCTTAATAAATCACGAGTAAATTCAAATTATAAATTTATTGAAGTTGTTGATTCCCGAATTGGAAAATTAAATATTGTTCAATTTATGATTGAAAAATACGAGCAAAAATATAAATATAAACTATTGCCTATTTATATTATAAATTCGGCAAAGAATTATTGGAATAAGTATTTAACCAATAAATTTAAATTACATTCTGATGAAGAAATTACCGTTTTTATTTGTGAGATAAATAAAAACAACAAGTTTAATTTAAGTTGGGAATATTTATTTGATTCATTATAAGGGTTGTATATTGATTATATACTCTGCGCCGGAATATTCAACCCAATCCGATAACGTAAACGACTTAAAATCATCAGGTAAATTAAAATCTTTAAACTCAAGTTGATAATCGAATATTATTTTGGATTGACCCCCCCATTTTCTATTTGTAAATAAAGAATTCATTATATTTAAAAATTCAGTTTCTGTGTGAATTCCGTTTGTTTTACATCCAATTCCTGTATAAAAAATCTGCATCTTTTACTAAATTTATATTTAATTTTGGTTATTTTAACCCACCAAGTCCGATTTTAAAATTATTTAGTGTATGTGGTCTAATATATTTATTATTCATATATTGTGGTTGTTGTTGTTTAATATTTAATTCGATTCTTTCTTGTTGAGTAGGATAATGTGGAATATTAGTCCAATCATCAGTTGTAACGACGGTTTTTCCCAGTTTGAATTATTTTACTTGGATGAATAATTTTACGTGGTGGTTCTCTTAAATCATAATTATAATAATCCTCGCTTTCATATGAGACCCCAGTTAAAAAATAACTAATATTAATAATATAAATTTGTGGATTATTTACTGTAAATTCGTTGTCGGATTCATTAGAAGATTTTGTATCAATAGAATACATTAGTTTATTAATTGTGTTTAGTCCTTCAAGTCCATTATCGTTTTGTAACCTCCAAGGGTCTTTTTTACTAATAATTCGTGAAATACCATCAAATAATTGAAGTATTTCAGGACTTCCGATTGAATAAAAGTGTCTTCTATCAATCTTTAAATTATTAACTCCTGCCCTTTTTTGTAGACAATTATCCTCCATACCATATCCCCAATAATTAGGGAACCCGTTTATTTTTTCAAAATCGATTCCCTTAATAACGACAATTCCTCCTAATGTAAACTTAAATCCATAATAGTGTTTTATTACCCCTTCAGAAGTATCATAATCAAATATTTTATTAAACGGCATCGTATCTACATCATTAAATATAAATGACATATCTTTATAATCATTCGGATATTTCCGTTTTATAGCTAAAAATCCTATATTTTTGGTTGCTCCTCGATTAAAACTTCTTTTGTCCGATTGATGCGAAAAATAGATTTCATAGTCATTTGTATCTTCTAATAAATAAGACATATATTTACAGAAAAAAAACTTTTGTTGTTTTCTGTTTCTATATGGAACAATAAATACACGTTTTGGGATTCTACCATTTTCTAACATTTATAAATTAATTGGATTTTAAAATTCGCGTTTTTTAACTTGCGTATTTTTGTATAATTACGGCAGGTATTAATTTATCTTTAATTGTTTCTAGTTTTTTAAAACACTTATTTATTGTCACCTCGCTTATTTCGCTAATATTTTTCACATCTTTTTTACTAATACTTAAATTACAATTTTGGGATATAAAATAAATTATTCCGGCAGCTATAGAATGAGGCGTATTTTCAGGCATTAAATCTAATTGTTCTATTTTTGTAGATATAAATTTACATACTTTTGTTAATTCCGTATTAATATTTAATTTACTACAGAACCTCTCAATAAAATCTTCCGGTTTTATTTTACAAAATAATGTCTTATCTTTGTTGACAACATCTTTTTCAATATTATTAATAATAGATACCGCGTTTTTACATCCTTTTGTAGCACACGTTACATCTAATTTAAATATATCGGCAATTTCTTTTGCTGTTCTTGGATATTTATTTATTTTACAAGATATATAGATCGACGCTGCTAAAATACCGTCCCTATTATCACCCCTAAAAGTGGTTTCATATTCAGATATTTTTTTATGGTATCGTATCGCATCATCTATAATCATTTTAGGAACCCCGGCATTTTGTGCCATTGTTGTGATAACTTGGAAATCATCATATTGGGATTTTTCTTTATACGGCATTGATTGCCATTTGGTATATCTTCTTATTTTTCGCATTTCATATGACATCGGACCATTAGATAAAACAGTACATCCATATGAGGACTCTTCGAGTAACGGATTTATCGGCATTCCACACCTTGTTGGGTCGTTATGCTGATTATCGTCTGCGCCGTAATATCTCCATTCGGCAGATTGGTCCACCATATCTTTGTATATAATTCCGCAATTGTAATTAGTACACACCAAAAACCCTTCATCAGATAATGCTAGTTTATATTCACATCTTTCACAAATTTCTCTATTTCCTGATTTTCTATAAATACATTCTAATGATAAAGGTTTTTTATCAGTATTCACCTCATTATCAAATATATTCCATAATTTAACCTTATTTATATTATTATGTCTTCTTTTTTTACTTTTATCGGTTGATGTCATATTATTATTTATCTTTCATTTTAATTATATATTTTAAATCAATTTTATTATATATATTATATATAAAATGGGTAATTCGATATCATCCTCGTCAGTTCAGGATAATACCTTTGATACTATTATTGATTACATAGCAACTCATTATATTTTAACTATGGATTTTAAAAACTTAACTAAACTTTCTGAAAAAGCATATTGTGATAAACTAATTATTCTAACATCATCAATTTTAGAAAGGTATTTAACAAAACAAGAAGTTGGATATCTAGAGCAAAGAACAAAAAATGGCGTCGAAATTAACAATATGTCTAAAGACGACGTGGTATTTTTATCAAAGGATCAACTTGACGAATTAGATGTTAAAAACGATGAGAAAAAAACTCTTAAAAAAAAAAGAATGTGTATTGGTATTGCTAAATTTTATATCATAATAGCACACATTTTTGCTGCTATTGTAATGACTATAAACCCAACTTATAGGTATTCAGACCAATATGGTAACAAGATGGTAGCAAATTTATATAATAAAGATAAAATACCTTCCGGGACAGTAAAAACCGTTTCTAATATAAACATTTGTAATAATCGTCTTAATGCGCTTCAATCGGGTATGAATTCCGATAAAATATTAAAGGACGAAATTCAGGTCTCGCCCAAAGTATGTTATACAAACCTAAACAATGATAATACTTTAAAATCGTTAAATGACGAACCGGGTATTCCACAATTAAGAGAATTGTATAATGACGATAAATACGATTACTCAACCGGAAAATTTACCGGTATGTCCGAGTCAACCAGTAGAGAATTTAAACAAGATCTTGAATTATTTTATAATATATTTACCGGAAATAAAAAAATGCCTGAAGACATACAAGATTTTAGTGACATTAAATTAAAAGATTATTCTAAAAGTTCCGCGTGTCAAAACGATAGTTTAAATAACAAATATACCGGAAAAAAAGACAACAAGTTGTTTAAAAATTATGCTGAAAACATTAAAACAATGGTTAGACACGCAAATATAAAACAGGGAAAATTATTAGAAATAATAAACGTTTTATTTACATTTGTAATTGACCCGCACACCAAAGAAAAAAGAATTCGAATAAACCCAACATTAACAGAGACAATATTGACTGAATCCGTAAAAAAAACTAGAACATTAATTATTGATTTATACACAACATGTGAAAAAGATTATGTTAAAGGTGTTCAACTATTCGAAGCAATTGTTGACGACATCGGGTTTAAAACCGTTAGCAAACAAAAAGAAGTGTTGGAAAACAAACGAATACAGTTAATAAATATGGATAATAATCGTCCTATGGAAATCAATTATATAAATCAACCGCCTATTAATCGTCCGCCGGCAATCAATTACATAAATCAACCGCCTATTAATCGTCCGCCGGCAATCAATTACATAAATCAACCGCCTATTAATCGTCCGCCGGCAATCAATTACATAAATCAACAACCGGTTAACCGTCCGCCGGCAATCAATTATATAAATCAACAACCTAATTTAATTAAACCCCCCACAACCAATTATTTAAATCAATCCTCAAGTAAACCCCTTGATTTTAAAGTAATACAAACTCCTATAAATTTGGTTGATTTAGGCAAACAACAAAAAATAAATCAATTAAACGCACAAGTATTAGTAAATCAAAGGAATGATATAAACAACAAAGTTGAAGCCATCAGATTAAAAGAACAATACGAAAAAGATGAATTAAATAAGCAATTCAAATTAAACGAAGAAATAAATAAAGAATTAAACATGAAAGACAAAGAAATAAACTCAGAACTTAAACAACTCAATTTAAATAATGGACAAATCGCAAACTTAGCAGTAACACCTAATAATAATGGTAAGAACCCATTCAGTTTTAGAAACTTTTTTACGCGGTCACCTCTTGATAAAAAATCCGAACCTTCTCTTAATACAGATAAAACATCTATAGAGACAAATCAACCAGCAATTCAACCAGCAATTCAACCAGAAAATCAACCAGCAATTCAACCAGCAATTCAACCAGCAATTCAACCAGCAATTCAACCAGCAATTCAACCAGAAAATCAACAAGAAATAGATACAAACGTAGAGGTAAAGACAGAAAACGAAAATAACACACCTACAGAAGAACTAACAAATCAAGACACAGAACAAAACGAAAATAACACACCTACAGAAGAATCAGAAGAAAATAAAACATATACGTTTGAATATTATGATACGGCAGATGATATTTATTACGTCGTTAAGAACAATAAAAAGTTTATTACACCAACTCGAACATTTGGATATAATCCGAATGTTAAATTAATTGAGATAACTAAATCTGAACAGGAAACAAGTATAGGTGTTGAATTCAACGAACAACTTGCCGGACAACATCCATCTGCTATCGAAGGGGATATCAAAAACTATACCTATGAATATTTCGATGTTTTAAAAAATAAATACTATATTATTAAATTGAATAATGACGGTAAAACACTGGTTAAGGATGAATACAATACCAGAAAATACCCCTATAACTCTAATGTAAAACTAGTTAGGGTTAATGATCCAACAATTTTGTATTATTCATATTTTTCAGCAAATAATCCTACAGATGTTAATCATAAAACCCCATACTTTACTGTTGAAAACGGAAGTGTGAACCATTACGAAGACCCTAGTGATAAGAGGAAATTAGGGGTTCCTATATTGGTGGACCAAGTATTTGATCAGTCACTAAGTGACTCACCTATACAAATAGAAGATAACTATAAACCCGAAAATATTCAAGCATATGAATATTACGATGTTATACGTAAACACTACTATACAATTCAACCAAAGGACAAGCCCGCGGAACAGGCGCTTGATTATATGTATAATAAACTTGTCGCATCAACAGAAGAATATTTTCAAAAGATTACTGACAACAGAGTACATGTAAGTAATCCATCAGTTCAACTAGTTTATGTAAACGAGCCGTATACAGAGTATTATTCTACATTTCAAGAGATAAAAGAGACAAAAATAATATTTATGAGTGTGACTCGCTCGTATTATACTGTTAATTATGATACAACCCCAAATATGACCGAGTATAGTGAAATTCCTCAAAATAAAAACGGGCAAGTTATATGGATAGATAAACCTTTTAAATTACCTTATGGAAATTCATATTATAGTGAACAACCCGAATCAACTCAACCAATAACGGATACAACCGTAGAAGTAAATACAGAACAACCCGAATCAACTAAACCAGTAACGGATACAACCGTAGAAGTAAATACAGAAAACGAAAATAAAACATATACGTTTGAATATCATGATATGGCAGATGATATTTATTACGTCGTTAAGAACAATAAAAAGTTTATTACACCAACTCGAACATTTGGATATAATCCGAATGTTAAATTAATTGAGATAAATGATCGTGATGAGGAAACAGATATAGATGTTGAATTCAACGAACAAATTGCCGGACAACATCCATCTGCTATCGAAGGGGATATCAAAAACTATACCTATGAATATTTCGATGTTTTAAAAAATAAATACTATATCATTAAATTGAATGATGACGGTAAAACACTGGTTAAGGATGAATACGATACCCGAAAATATCCCGATAACTCTAATGTAAAACTAGTTAGGGTTAATGATCCAAACGTGTTGTATTATTCACATTTTTTAGCAAAGAACCCTACAGTTTTTGACGATCAAACACCATACTTTACTGTTGTAAACGGACGCATCGCATATTATAAAACCCCTCCTGATAACAAGGAATTAGGGGTTCCTATATTGGTAGACCAAGTATTTAATGAGTCACTAAGTGAATCGAAAATAATAATAGAAGATAACTATAGATTCAAAAACATTGAAGCATATGAATATTACGATGTTATATTTCAAAAATACTATACAATTCAACCAAAGAATAAAAACACGGAACAGTCGTATGAATATTTATATAATATGTTTGTCGCATCAAAAGAAGAACATTATCGTGAGATTACCGACAAGAGAGTATATGGACGTAATACATTAGTTCAACTAGTTTATGTAAACGAACCGGATACAGAGTATTATTCTACATTTAGAAAGCGAAGCGTGAGACACGACGACAAGATTGACACTATTATGTCGTATTATACTGTTAATTATACAAGTGATGGTAATCCACCAAATAGCGAAACTGGTAATTTAGTCTTTAGTGAATTTCCTCAAAATAAAAACGGGCAAGTTATATGGATAGATAAACCTTTTAAATTACCTTATGGAAATTCAGAATTTAGTGATCAACCAGGAGGAAAACCCAAAAAAAATAAATATACGAAAAAATCTAAAAAATCGACAATTAAAAAACGTGGAAATAAAAAGAAACAAGGTAGAAAAACTTATAAAAAACGTGGAAATAAAAATACACGAAAACAGTAATATAAACTTATAATATATTTACAAAAAATATATTATAATTCGCGGCAGTATTATTTAAGAACGTCCTCCTACAGCAGCAGAACGACTTGCGGCAGCAGATGCCATTCGTGCGGCTGAGGCGGCGCGTGAAGCAGCAGCAGATGCGGATCTAGCAGCAGATGCGGAACGAGAGGCAGATGCGGAACGAGAAGCAGATGCGGCGCGTGATGCGGCTTTTGAAGCACTACGAGCAGCAGATGCGGCACGTGATGCGGCCTTTGACGCATTTCGTGCTGCCATTCTTTTTGCGGTTTTATTGCGTTTTCCTAAATTACGTCTGGATGCCATTTGTATATATATATTAATTATAAAAAAATATTTCCTAAACTTTGATAATTAAATTTAAGCCATTGAGCGAGACATTGCGGCAGCTAAATTTGCGGAGGCAGAACGTCCTCTTGCGGCAGAGCGACCTCTTGCGGCAGAACGTCCTCTAGCAGCAGAACGACCTCTAGCAGCAGAACGACCTCTTGCGGCAGAACGACCTCTTGCGGCAGAACGACCTCTTGCGGCAGAACGACCTCTTGCGGCAGAACGATTTCCTTTACGACGATAAACTTTTCTAGTAGCCATTGTATATAATATATAGTTATAAAATATTATTTCTAAATATATAAAATTTAAAAATTACCAAATAGTATTTGTTGAATGCCAATACATTTTATCTCCCTTTTTAATATTATAAATAGTCCTAAATATTTCCATTCTAGATAATGGAACATTAGTTCTATATTTATCTAAAGGATGTGGATTTGTTTTAAGTTGAGCCTCTAACGCCTTTTTATTAATTTTTTGTCTTTGTTGATACGCGTAATAAACGAAAAACGCTTGATATGATAACGCACGTATAGGAATAATATCCGAATTTTTATCTTGCCAGTCTCTTAAATATTCTCTACAAATGGCTAATCCAGATATATCTGCTAAATCTTCGCCGACACTTGGTAACGCATCAAATTTAATGCCGTCATATTTAGCAAACGTCTCGTATTGCGTGACAACATCATCTTGTATTTTTTTAAAATGTTGTTTATCCTTATCAGTCCACCAATCGTGTAATTTACCTTCGTGGTCATATTTACTTCCGAAATCGTCTAATGAATGCGACATTTCGTGTGCCAGTGTAAACCCTAAGTGTGCTAGATTGTATTCAATACCTCTTTCATCTAAATCTAAAAAGGGTTTTTGGATATATCCAAGAGGAATATAAATTGCGTTCTCGGAAGGAGTATATGACGCATTAACAACGTATGCCTGAGACCCAATAAATTTCGGTGGCGTTAGTGACCAATCTATAAGAGGTATATCAATAATAGGTTTTCCATCCAATTTAACTCTTTGCTCGTTTCTCCAGTTTGATATTTTCAAATAATTTCCCCATCCGTCATTATCTGTATAATTTAATAAAGGGTCTTCTCTTAATGTTTTTGGAGACCCAATAATCAATTTAAAATGCTTAAATTTTAATAAAGCATACTCTTTTGTTTTTGGTTGTAACCATTTATTTCTGGAAACAATTCTTGTAAATACTGTTTTTAAATCCTCCGCCATCGTTTTTAAATAATCTACATACTGTTTATTTTCATATCGACTAATATATTCATTAGTTAAAAAAGAATTAAACGCATACCCCAACCCAAAAACTGGTCCAAGGTCATCATAAACTGCCGCAGTTTGTCCAGTTACAAATTTTCCATTAAACTCAAAATATATGCGATAACCATCTTGGTTTTGTCTCACTAATTGTCTAATATAATTATAAATCCAGTATGTTCTCCATTTTTCTGTATCCCAATTTTTTTTCAATAGTTGTGTACAACAATCTAAGTAATTTAAATCTCCAGATATAAAAAAATCAGGAGTTTTTTCAAATCCGATATATTCACTTAATTGTGCCCAATCAAAACCATACTCTTCCATTGCTATTTTGGTAGTTACAATATTATAATAATTTGGGTCATTTATTCTTCCAACACATTCGAATAATTGGTTGAGTTCAACTTCTACATCATAAATATCTTTAACATTAAACCCATGATTTTTTCCAAATACAAATTCAAATAAATTATTCAAGTATTTAAAAAATTGTCTTTTGTAATTTGATTTATATGCCAGGTCTGTTCCATCGTCATAATATAAATTAATATCAATCAATGTAAGTTTTCCAGGGTCAATATAACATCTATAAATCTTAGGGTTTTTATTATCTGGGAACACATTAAAATTAAACGGAAGTCCCCACGATATAATTTCGTTTCGGTTCATTACTCCTAATAATTTCCACAAATTTTTGTTATCCTTTCTTAAGTCATCAATCATATTTAATGTTTCATTTGCGTATTGTTTTACCTGACTTAACGACGACCCTTTTAATTGAGATTTATAAAAATTTCCGATTTCTCTGGATTTTTTTGTATCATTATTTCGTGTATATTCTTTAACTATTTCAAGTAATTCGCGGTATACTTTATATTGAACTAATCTAAACGAGTCTAGTTGTGTAATATATTCTTGGTTTTCATTAAGTTTCGCATCTTTAATCCACCTGTAATTTATATATGAATAAAAATCATTATTTGGTGTTATTTTAGATGGTGTAAAAGGAATCTTAAACAAATTATTAATTTCCTTATTTAAAGTAATGTCTACAGGTTTCATTTTATCTTCAAATGTGTTAAATACATTCGAATATGTTTTACATATTTCTTGTCTTTGACCACTTGTTAAATTAGGAAGAATCCGGATTTTTTGGGTTTTATTGTGTTTAGGTTGTTTATTATTCCTTGTGTGATTTGTCATATATTAAATGTGTTATTTTATTTTATTTTATATTCATAATTATTTAATAGTTCATCATTATATACCAATTTCCCCGAGGGTTTATATGATGTAATCGGTGTATAATTTTTATTTTGAACCGGTTGTTTTGAAGTTATATTTGTTTCCTTAATATTAAAAAGTTGTTGATTTGTATCATTGTGGTTATATTCTGATTTAGTTGTATTATTATTATTTTCATCAATTTTTTCTCCATATTCATTAACGACAATTCCGGTTTTATTTTTTATTTCGGCACGAACATATGAAGGAACCCAATGTTTCCAAGAAATAAAAAGGGTATTTGGATGCGTATAATTAACGTTAAACCCATTTTTTTTTAGTTTGTCTAACAAGTATGCGATACACGAAGCGTTATCATATTTTGGAACCCCAATAATAATTTCAGGAACAATAAACCAACAAAACTGTTCGTTTATATTTTGTCTTGATGTTGTTTTTATTCTTACATGAACACGATTTAAGATTTTATTAAACAAAGTTAATTTACCGAGGTCATGATTCTTTTTTTTTTCATAAAGGTCATCTATATTTAATTTATCTGAAAAATCTTCTGTATTTTCAAGAGTAAAAATATCGGACATTTACACAAACAATAGAAAAAAATATATATAAATAAATGTAAATAATTATTTATATATGACGGAAAAAACAATCAAGCATTTAGTTATTTCTGGTGGAGGTCCGACAATAATACAGACATTAGGAGCAATACAATATTTATTTGAACAGAACTTTATAGATATTGATAATATACAATCTATATATGGAACTTCGGCAGGTGCCCTTCTTGGAACCATATTATGTTTAAGACTCGAATGGGGCGATATTACAGATTATATTATTAAGCGTCCATGGAACGAAGTATTTCCTATTAATGTAAAAAGTATATTTGATTCGTATACTAAAAAAGGAATTTTTGATATAAAACTAATTGAAAAATGTGTTAAACCGCTCTTTGACGCTAAAGATGTATCCATTAATGTTACNCTAGAGGAATTTTACCAAATTACAAAAATAGACTTACATTTTTATACATTTGAAATAAATAATTTTGAATTGGTAGACATATCTTTTAAAAGTCATCCATCCTTATCTTTACTAACTTCTTTACAAATGTCTTGCGCGTTTCCTATCATAATTTCGCCGGTTTTTTTAGAAGATAAATGTTATATTGATGGCGGGATTACGTGTAATTATCCATTAAGTAAATGTATTGAAACAAACCCAAATATAAATGAAATACTAGGTTTTAAAAATCAATATGATAATTATAGACAAAACAATGTTGACATAAATTCGACATTGTTGGATTTTATCATTAACTTTTTATGTAAACTTATTTATAATTACGATACATATTTGGAACAACCAAGCATACAAAACGAAATTGTATGTAATTGTAAATTGTTGAGTATTTCTCAGTTATCAATAGTTTTAAAATCTGTTGACACAAGAAAGGAATTATTGGAGAATGGTAGACAAATATCTAAATTATTTTTAGAGAACCGTATTTAAAAATTCTTCTAAAGTTGCCTTTGATGGTTTTGCGTCATATTCGATAACTTGTCCGTTTTTCAATAATTTAATTGTGGGATAACCTTCAATTTTATATTTATTAATAATCTTTTCAACTTCTGGGTTTTCATTTGTGCAATCTATATCTGTAAATATGATGGTGTACCCATTAACTGTTTTATTTTCGTATTCTTGTTTTAAATCTTCCCAAATTGGTTTTGCTTTTTTACAATGAGGACACCAATCAACCGAAAATAACATAAGTTCTGCTTGAGATGTATTATTGTTGTTATTATCGGTATTGTTTTCTAAATTATATTTAAAGTTATGTTTGAATTTTGAAACGTAAAAATAAATAGAAACTGAAATAAATATTATAATTATTGCTACCATAAAAATGGTTGAAGTATTAATTCTGCTTGTATACCCTTTTACTCTTTTCGTAAATTCCGCATACATATTATATATTCTTATTGAGAATAAATAACAAAATGATTAACGAATATAATATAAATATAAATATTAATACTTATATTATGTTGTTTAGAAATATAGATGGCGAGATTATTGAAATAAAAAAATACAACTTTGTGAATGATTATATTTATTATACGAAAATAATGGAAATGAAAAAACCTTTTTCTAAAGTAATAAAAACACAAAATAACTTAAATTATTCCAATATGATTATAGACAATCACCTTAAACCTGACAAAGTTATTATCTAACTATTTATTATGAATAAAACCAGGAAAAAAATATATACTAATGATGATTATAATAGTGGAGATGGAATGTTGACAAGTGTATGGGGTCCAAGTTTGTGGCATTATTTACACATTATGAGTTTTAATTATCCAAATAAACCGACTGAAAATAATAAAAAGTATTATCGTGATTTTGTAATTAATCTTAAAAATGTTATTCCGTGTGTTTTTTGTAGAGAAAATTTAAAAACTAATTTTAAGGTTTTGCCTATAACTATGGCAACTATGAAAAATCGAGAAACCTTCTCTCGTTATATATACGATTTACACGAATTAATTAATAAAATGTTAAATAAAAAGAATAATTTAACTTATGAAGATGTTAGAGAAAGATACGAACACTTTAGGTCTAGGTGTGTTACAAGCAAACCATCCATATTAAAAAAAACTATTAAAAAGGGTGTAAAAAAGGAAAAGGGATGTACAGAACCACTTTACGGGAAAAAATCAAAATGTATTATTAAAATTGTGCCGATTGATGACAAAGGGTTAACGTTTCAAATGGATAAAAAATGTATTAAAACCCGAGAATAATATTACATTCCAAAACTAGAAAAACTATTTAAAATCGGTTTAGGTAAAAATTCGTTATTTACTGCGTTATAATTTGGGACTTTTTTACATTCAAAACTTGGTTCAGGACAACGAGCACACGCCGGACATGCCTCACATTGTTTATTTTTATAAATAACTACTGGGTTACACGCAGGACAAACCGGTGGGACTACTTGTGATTTTAATATATATAAATCTTCTTGTCCTGGTAGTATTTGATTCTTCGGTACACCTTTAGGAAACGAATCGTAATAATTTGGATATTGGACATCATTTTGTTGGTTTGATGGTTGATTATTACGTGTTGGATATGGATAATTTGTGTAAGTAGTGTTTGTATTTGTATTTGGTGGTGGATTATTTGGGTAACTAGGATTATATGGTTGTGTAGGATTATTTGGGTAACTAGGATTATATGGTTGTGTAGGATTAGTTGAAGGTGTTGTAGGATTAGTTGAAGGTGTTGTAGGTGTTGTAGGTGTTGTAGGATTAGTTGAAGGTGTTGAAGGTGTTGTAGGTGTTGTAGGATTATTCGAGGGTTGTGGTGGGTTGTTAGTTGTGTCAGTTGATGTCATACCTTCGATATTAATTGCTAAAAAAGGAACTACAAATATTCCTAATATCAATAAAAGTATTAATAGTTTACGAAGCATTTTATATAATTTATACAGTGAAAAAATTATATTATAATGTAAAACCAAATAAATAGTTTAGAACAATTAACTATTATGGAATTAAATACTGAGAACTCACGTAAAAAAAAAATAATACGTGAACCTTTAAAACAATATTATGATGAAAACCCTGATTTATTTGAGATTGGGGTTGATGAGGTAGGTAGAGGACCTTTATTTGGTAGAGTTTATACAGCAGCTGTTATTTTACCTAAAGACAACAGTTTTAATCATTCGTTAATGAAAGATAGCAAGCAATTTACATCTACGAAAAAAATAGAAGAAGCCGCGAATTATATTAAAGAGAATGCGATAGGTTGGTATGTAACTTTTGAAGATGAAACAGTAATCGACGAAATAAATATTTTACAAGCAACACAAACATCAATGAGAAACTCAATATTAAAATTAAAAGAATATGTCACGCAATCATTTACCGAAGAAGAAAAAAACGAACTTAAATTTCAACTATTAATTGACGGGAACTACTTTAATCCAATATCTACATTTAATAAAAAAAGGAATATGATAGATGTAATTCCGCATGTATGTATTGAGGGCGGAGATAATAAATATAGTTCTATTGCGGCAGCATCTATTTTGGCAAAAGTATCAAGAGATAAATATATTTCAGATTTATGTTCTGAAAACCCGGAATTAATCGAAAATTACAGAATAAATAGTAATAAGGGATACGGTTCAAAACAACATATTGACGGAATTAACAAACACGGAATAACCAAATGGCATAGAAAAAGTTTTGGAATTTGTAAAAAATATGCTTAAATTAATGAGATTTTCTCTTTTATAAAAAAAATGAAATGAATTATTTTTATTTACCTATATACAATTATACTTAAATAACACAAAACAAAATGACAAAATTTATGATATTTGACACCGAAACCTCAGGATTACCTGACGGCGTATCTGTTGTAGAAAATAATAATGTACACTTATGGCCTTACATAGTTCAGTTAAGTTATATTATTTATGAATTGAAAAGTAATGAAATTATAAAACAACAGAATACAATAATAAAAATACCAACCAACATTATTATTCCTGATAATGTTGTTTTGATTCACGGAATCACAAATGAAATATCTAGAAATATAGGAACAAATATAGTTCCACATTTACTTAATTTTATTAAAGATTATAACAATTCTGATATAATTATAGGACATAATATTTTATTTGATATGAATATGATACGTGTCGAGTTATTAAGACACGTATTATATGACGAGTTTAATAAATTAAAAGAACCCAAAAAATTTTATTGTACCATGAAAAATACAATAAAATTATGTAATTTAAAAAGAGTTGATAAACGAGGCATTCAATATGCTAAATACCCGAAACTAATAGAATTACACAAACACTTATTTAATGTTGAACCTATGGGATTACACAACTCATATATTGATATATTAATTTGTTTTAGATGTTATTATATGATACATTTTAATGAAGATGTATGCGATAAAAATAAAACTATACAAACCATACTTTATAAATTATTATGCTGAACACATTTCACAAATATCATTTTCCATATTATTATTTGATGTATTCTTTTCGGGTTCTATTGAAAATTGTTGTGCCTGATGTTTTGCTTTGCGTCTTAAATAATAAATACCTGTTTTTAACCCTTTTTTCCATGAATAAAAATGCATTGATGTTAGAGAGTTATAGGTTGGTTCTTCAACCCATAAATTAAGACTTTGACTTTGACACACAAACGCGCCTCTATCTGCTGACATATCAATTACATGTTTCATTGGTATTTCCCAAACAATCTTATATTTATTTCTAATATTTTCAGGAATCATATCTAAATGTTGAATACTTCCTTTATTCGCAATAATATTATTTTTTAATTGTTCATTCCATAATCCAAGATTAATCAGTTCTTTCATTAAAAAACGGTTCGCAACTATAAATTCTCCTGCCAATGTGCTTCTACTATAAATATTACTTGTTAAAGGTTCAAAACATTCATTATATCCTAAAATTTGGGATGTGCTTGCTGTAGGCATAGGTGCTACAAGTAACGAGTTTCGTAATCCATATTTTTTAATAGAATTTTTTAATTTGTCCCAATCATATCCCGATGGTTTAACATTCCACATATCAAATTGGAGTATACCTTTAGACGCAGGAGACCCTTCGAATGAACTATATGCTCCACACTGGTCATCTGATAATTTGTATCGTTCACAATTTAAAACCAATGTATCTTTTAATTTATCCACTGTTATATGTTTTAAATCATTCATAGGGTTGGTTTTGGATGATACCAAATCTGGATAATCTTCGAAATTGACTGTTTTTATTATGTTGTATCTGTCAATAGCAATTTCATTACTTTGTTCTAAAGAAGCGTGGTAAATTGTTTCGAAAATTAATGTATTAATTTGTTTTGCTTCTTCACTATAAAACGCAATATCCATCATAATAAATGTATCTGCTAACCCTTGAACCCCAATACCTATTGGACGATGTAATAAATTACTTCTTCTAGTTTTTTCTGTAGGATAAAAATTAATATCTATTATTTTATTTAAATTATTTGTAACTATTTTAGTTACCTCGTGTAATTTTTCGTAATCAAATGTTTTAGTTAATTCATTAACAAATGCCGGCAACGCAATACTCGCAAGATTACATACAGCAGTTTCTGTAGGGTCTGAATACTGAATAATTTCGGTGCATAAATTACTCGACTTAATAGTTCCAATATTTTGTTGGTTGCTTTTCATATTTGCGGAATCTTTATATAATATATACGGAGTTCCAGTTTCCATTTGTGCGTCTAATATTTTAAACCATAATTCACGAGCATTAATCGTTTTTCTAGATTTTCCGTCTGCTTCGTATTTTTCATATAATTCTTTAAATTTTTCTCCATAAACATCGGATAACCCGACACATTCATGCGGACAAAAATAACACCATTTCTCGTTATTTTTTACCCGTTCCATAAATAGATCCGGTATCCATAAAGCATAGAATAAATCACGCGCTTTTAACTCTTCATCACCATGATTCTTTTTTAATTCCAAAAATTCTTCAATATCTGCGTGCCAAGGTTCAATATAAACCGCAAAACTTCCATTACGTTTTCCGGATTGGTTAACATATCTTGCGGTGCTATTATATACTCTTAACATCGGAACAATTCCATCTGTTTTACCATTAGTCCCACTTATATGAGAATCTTTCGCGCGAACATTGTGAATATGAAGACCAATTCCTCCAGAATATTTTGAAATTTGGGCACAATCGGATAAAGTTTTATAAATTCCTTCTATACTATCATCCTCCATAGCAAGTAAATAACAAGAACTTAATTGTTGTCTTGGAGTTCCGGCATTAAATAATGTTGGTGTAGCATGTGTGAAATATTTCTGAGACATCAAATCATAGGTTTCTTTTATATTTTTAAAGTTAGTTCCGTGTATTCCGATGGATACTCTCAACCACATATATTGGGGTCTTTCAATAATTTTATTTCCGATTTTTAAAAGATAAGAACGTTCCAACGTTTTAAAACCAAAAAAATCAATTAAATAGTCTCTTTCATGAACTATTAAATTATCAAAGAAATCCTTATTTTCAGAAACAATATTCCACACTTCATCTGAAATGATTGGTGATTTTTTTCCATTATAATTAATAAAATTATACAATTTTTCCATAGATTTAGAAAAGGACGAATCCGTATTTTTTTGATGATTTGATACAACTATACGTCCTGCTAAAAGTCCATAGTCTGGATGTTGTGTCGACAAAGACGCACATTGTTCGGCAGTTAATTCATCTATTTTAGTTGTATCAATTTTATCGTATAATTGGTCGATTACTTTTATAACTAATGCGGAATAATTTATTTGGATATTTGCCTCTAGTCCAAGTTTTTTTACGCGATTTAAAATTTTATCAAAAGCAATATCTTCTAACTCGCCATTTCTTTTAGTAACACGCATATCTGACATATTGTTGTTATCAGTATATATGATTATTATTTTATATTATTTTTTATATATTATATTTTATTTGAAACAGGGTAATTGTTTATTTTTAACACATTATATATATATGAAATATATTGTTGTATTGTTATTATTAATATCAATAAGTATTTTAATTATATTCTATAATAAAAATATTGAAAACTACGATAATTATAATTTAGGGAGTCGCGGAAATTATCCTGCGTCTGTTAACGAGGTTCTTTTAGAAGATAGTTTCCCAATTAAAAATAAGGTTGAACTATCTAATGTGAGTGAAAGTAAAATGTGGTGGCATTATCCTATTTTTAAAGTTGGGTCATATACACAAATTAATAATAATTTAAAATATCCAAATAATCCAGATACCGGTTCGTGTATGC
>JGI12421J11937_10000188_pt1 | contig 22881 bp, 24 predicted proteins | sample LakErihyJuly2011_2_FD_11937 | JGI IMG/M metagenome (IMG submission 11937)
GAGATTGCTGGATGTATCCTATACAAGATACTGATATCGTGAAGACTATCATAAATTATCATAAGGAGATTGCTGGATGTATCCTATACAAGATACTTATACTATATATATATTACATATTATACTTATATAATTATATATGTAAATGTGTAAGCAAAGGTATCATTTTTTATGTTTTTAATACTAATTTTTTAATATTATCAACAGCATTTTTATAAACGTCCTCAGTATCTATATTAAATATAGGTTCATTCACTATTTTAAAATATTCTTCATCGCTCATATTCATCATTCTATCAATCACTGCATCTATCGAGGTCTCGCTGGTATCTTCTAGAATTATAATGCGTTTGCTATTAAAATATTTAGATACGTGCGGCGACCCCCAATAAATAGGTATGATACCCGCCTTAAATCCATTAATAATCTTCTCTGTGATATAATGACCTATCTTAGTATTTTCCATAGTTATTACAAACTTGGTTTCTTTATAAAAGTTTATAAGATTATCATCGGCGTAATTACCTTGCACTTTGCCCCCTATATTATTTTTATAACTTCCGCCATATATCACGGGCATCTTTTTTTCCAATTTATCTAAGAATGCTACGCGATCATTTATGCTACCATTAGATATTACTGCAGATACATAGTTATTTTTAATAGTTTTTGTAGGTTCAAAAGTCATATTTGGATATAATTTGTGATATACGATATAAAATGGAAATTCTACGAAATTTGCAGCAGTATCATCATAGCCTAATATACACGAATACAATGATTGGAAGTTTTTACAATCCGTATAATATGATTCGCCTGTGAATAAGAAGGACGCTTTCCAAGCCTTGTAATTAATAAAAAATCTATTTGTGAAGATTGCTTCTACCAATATATCCGCTTCATCTATGTTATAGGTTACTACTGCCTCCTCATTATATACATCAAATAATAATTTAGTAAAGAAGTCTACGTGTATAGGGTCTCTTTTCTCTAAAAAACCTTCCCAGAACCCGTTAAAAAATATCTTCATTATAGTTATGTATTTTAATATATATATTTATTTATATATATAAATCTTTTATATATATATATTTATATATACATTTTCTTGAATATAGTAATTAGCCGCATTCTCTTCTTTTCACTAATTTTTCCCCAGTCTTGCAAAGTAATATTCTGAAAGTTTTGTCGCACATTTAAATTGCCACCAAGTAATCCCTTATTTTTAATTATTATATCGTCCTTTTTAAATGGTTCAATATTAATATCCAAGCAAGTATTATCAACATATTTAATTTTCCTAATCCCTCCTATTAAATATTCTAATATATTTATATCCTTTATATATACATTTTCTTGAATATAGTAATTAGCCGCATTCTCTTCTTTTCACTAATTTTTCCCCAGTCTTGCAAAGTAATATTCTGAAAGTTTAGTCGCGCATTTAAATTGCCACCAAGTAATCCCTTATTTTTAATTATTATATCTTCTAGGCTGAATGGGACAATCTCAATATCTATATAAGTATTATCAACATATCTAATCTTTTTTGTTCCACCTATCAAATAATCTAGAATGTTAATATCTATTGTGATATTCAGGTCTATTTTATGCTTTCCGATATTCCCATTACTTGCATTACTGGCATTACTGGCATTACTAGTATCGCCAATGATATTATGGGTATAATGAATGATATCATCATCGTCCTCTTTGCTTTCATCAACATCACAATCATCCTCGATAATCATATTGATTATTATCTCGTGCTCCACGCTATCATCGTCGATATACTGGCGTGTTAAGCAAGGGTAATCATTTTTACAGCAAAGTGATATATATACTGCTTCCTTTACATTTTTAAGTAAAATACGTAGTTTCCTTTTATTAGGACTGCATAAATCGTAATAGGTTATAGGTAGGTTAATAGAGTGCTTTATTATTTTTGTCGACGGATTATAATAGTTCTTGTTTTTAAAGCCGCCTTTGTTAAAAAAATAGCTGGCTACATCTATGAATGTATTTTTAATTATCTCCTTGTCTTTAAAAATCCCGTCGTAAGTATTCTTCCAAAAGTTTAAATCGAAATTGCTATATATTTCATAGTCATCCGCCAAATTGTCAAAATCATAATCAGTGCCATTGCATTTTAATTTTCCATAATTATCAAAGTCTTCGATAGCCTTCTTATAGCCGATGCTGGCGTTTTTAAAGCGCTCTATTTTAACATTTCTCTCAGCCTCATCTGTGATATTCGTTAATTTGTCTGGGTGGCATTCTAGTGCTATTTTTTTATATATATTCTTAATTTCATCTCGCGTATACTTGTCTATATTATCAATATTCAAATTAAGCGCTTCTATATACATTCATATAAATTTCATATAATATAGATATTATATAACCTTTATATTGCGACTAATATAAGATTATATAACCTTATAGCATATTAAATAAAATACACATAATATAATTTGTTTATGATTAAAACGAATTGGGATAAATTAGAAGAGGTTTTTCCAGATATTATAAATACGAATAAAAGATACAAGTTAATATTGGACAATATATTGTTATCGTCGAACAACAAGCTATTATATACGCCTATAGGGTTCCCAATAGACATTTATTTAAATACATTATTAATAAAGATTTTTGATATTAAAGCGCCTTTCAATAAAACAGAGCATACGTGGGATAAAAGTATAATATATATTGAAAACCAGTATTATATCGATATAGACCTTATGAACCCAGAAAATATTAAAAATATCGAGAAGATAACCTCGTATCTCCTGCATATTATTGGTTCTAAAAATGTTAAAATGAAAAAACATTACATTGTGATAAAACACATAGATTTGCTTTCGGAATTATTTTGCGATTTCCGAATTATTTTAGAAAAATACTCGCATAACGTGGTATTTATTTGCACTACCCATTATATTACGAAACTCGAAACGCCTATTAAAAGCCGCTTTAGCACCTTTAGAGTTCCCTTATTTACGTTCGAAGAAATACAAGATATATTTAGCAATCATTTAAATATATCAATGAACGACTATTTATTAGAAACAAAAACGCGGAACCTTGTTAAAGCGATTTTTATATCAGATATAGAGCGACACCCATCATCGGGTGAAATATTAACAAAAGACTTTGTAGAATTTAATTTCCCGCCATTTGTGGAGTTTATTAAAAATTATAATAAGAATAAAAATAACTTAGATGATATACGCGGGTTGTCATACAAATGCTGCCAATATAATGTATCTATATTGCAAATTATTCAGGATTTCATAAAACTCGTTGATTATGGAACGTATTATTTAAATATAAGATGTTCGCATATCCAACAATATCCTCATCATATATTCGATGACGCAATGAAAAATAATTTGAAAAATGAAATAATAAAAATAGGAATGGATATTGACTATTTACTATCGCAAACGAATAAATGCAAGGAACCATTGTATATCGAGAACCTCCTTTGTCAATTGCTACTCTAGCCTTAGTCGGCTGGTTCATCGACAATCATATTCATATCGTTTTTATTAGTGCCATACATTGAGACGTATTTATCATTAATTACAATATTCTCTTTATCAAATTTGAAATTATTATAAATAAGATTGGATGCTATGAAGCAATCGCATTCGTATTTTTTGTCGTATATTATAGACCAATAGATAGATGTAATGTGTCTTATATATTTTTCGAGGCAAGTGTTATATAATTGCGCTCCGCCAATAATAAAACAATTCTCAATAATTGCATTGCTATCCGCATATATCAATGCTTCATCCAAAGTCTTAAAAACATAAACATCAGGCTTTCCACAAGTATCCTCTTTAATTTTATCATAGTTGTTAGAAGATATAATTATATTAATTCGATTTTTCAATGGGGCGTTAGGTATAGAATACCAAGTATTTCTCCCCATTATAACGCAATTCTTAGTATTTTTATCAAGACAACTTGATGTTATATGCCGAAAATACTTTAATTCTTCAGGGATGTTCCAGCATAACTTATTTTCAAATCCTATCCCGTATTCTAAACTGGACGCAACTATGATACTTAGGTTTTTGTTCATTTATATGTTAATATATATATTATATGTTAGTTATTATATATATTATACTAATTATTATATACTAATTATCATTTCATCTGTAATCACATCTTTTGGTAGGTCTCATTCATTATATTATATACACGCATCTTATATTCGTCGATTGTCTCGCCATCATTGTATTCGACCATATCACAGACCTTTATATTGATATTATAATCTTTTACTAAGAATAATTTTAGGCAGGAATGGAGCATTGATTCGCCATTATCGTGGTTATAATGTAGTGACTCGTCTTCGTATTTAACTACAATAGGTAAAATAGGGAAGTTATGGACGAATGCGCCATTGCTAGTAAATTCGGTGATACTGCCGGGTATCGTCGATGTGTTCCCAGAGCCGGGTGCAATAAATAATATTTTATCACCAGATTTTCGGCTATCAACGCGTTCCTTTATTTTCTTGCTGGTTTGCCCCTTTTCTACGAACATATTNCCAAGTTGATCATTGATTTTATCTGTATATCCTATTGTAGAATATATGATTACTTTGAGTATTAAATAGGATGAGCGCGGGAATGTGCTAATTAAAACAAACCCATCAACTATTGTTGTATGATTAAAGGTGCATATAAACTTCTTATCGCTGTATAAGTATTCCATATATTTTACTAAATCCTCTTTGGATATATTAATATTAAATGAAAGTAAATACATAAACATCTTGGCGAACCAGAGAATACCACATATAATGTTGCTTTCGTTCTTAAGCGGCTGCAAAACGTGTATTGATATAATCATCATCACAAAAAATAATATAAACCGAAAAGGCATAGTAATATAGGTTAAAAATGTTAATAATAAAGAAAGCATTAAAAATATTTTAAATTATTTAATATATCTCAATAATATTTAGAGATTAATATAATCGCACGGATACTAGGTTAGACATTAAAACTTTCGCCACAACCACAAAACCCTTTAGCATTTGGGTTAATAAATGTAAATTCGCTCGTAAGGTCGTTTTCTTTCCAATCCATTACTGCGCCAACAATTGCGAATACTGCTAATGGGTCAATAAATATAGTAATCCCTTCGGCTATAGCAATAACCTCGTCTTTAGATACTATTTTCCTCCCTTCATCATTATCTGTAATATATTTCATTGTATAATTCAATCCATTGCAGCCTTTTTTATTGATACCAATGCGTATTCCAAGAGGATGCGGTTTATCCAATAAAGAGAACATACTGATTATTCTTGAGGTTGCACCTAGTGAAACTTGTAAAATAGGTTTCAGAGGTCTGAGGGTCTTGGGTTTTGTCGCGGTTGAACTTATACGTTGGTATGCTAAGGATTTTTGAAAGAAAATACCATAATTTACGCAACTATTTTTAATATATTTAGACATTCATTACAATTTATATATTATAAGGTAATATATTATATTAAATTATATATTATATATTAAATTATAAGGAAATATAATAAAAAATAATGAACTGGATACAACTATCGATAATACATAGTTTTATAGCGGTATCTCTAATATTATATATTAGATATGATAACACGCCTTACTATATATTCCCTATAATAATAAACATAATTGTCGGATTACTCAGTATTATTTATTTTTTATTTTATTATAACGAGCATTTCACTGAAGAGTTCGTAAAACCGAAGTATTACATATTCTCCCTAGCAGTTCTTGCAATAACCTTATTAGGCTATTATATCATAAAGGTATGTCCGAACCCTGCTTATTTTCGAACATTTGTGGCTCTCGAGATTATATTGCTATTGCTGTTCAGTATTATATATTTACAAAAGCATCATTATATATCCACGCAAACGATTATAGGGATACTATGCTGTTGCGCAGGTATCATACTAATATCTTTAGATGATGATAATGATGTTTGATTTTCTAGATATGATTTTTATACATTAATGTAGAATACTTGGGAATATCAAAATTATAATATTCCTTCTTTGCGTATTTTTTGTCTTTTATCCATATCCTAACAATATAATAAAACTTCTTGGGGCTTATAGATATACCATTGATATTATAAATTATGTTTTCATCATTGTTATTTGCAAAGTTTTCCCCTATGATGTTCGCGCATAAAGCAAAGAATTTATTCTCAAGTTCGTCAGACATTATTTTAAATGAAAAGCAGCCGCCTTTAATATTTAATTCATCTTCGTAGCGAGGCATTATATCTAATCTCATAATAAAGAACATCCCTTTTTTGAATAGTTCCTTGAATGCTTTAAAATAATTTACATAATCGTCGACGTTTGATATCACACCAAGCATCTTATAACTTTTGTCGTCCCAAGAATTATCATAGGGGTCGTGAAAATACATATTCCACGAATCATTCAAAAATATCTTATCATTACTTAATTGATTGCACATTTATATAAAATATAGTAATATTCTTTATATAAAAAGATGTTATCAAGATAATACTAGTAATATCAATAATAACAATAATATCAATATCAGAATGGCAATACTAATAACAGGTGGTTGCGGATTTATTGGTTCAAATTACATCAACTCTTTATTGAAATCTGACAGATTTAATGAGGACACCTTTGATTGTGTTATAAATATAGATAAATTGGATTATTGCGCTTCTGAGAATAACGTGGATACCCATAGCAAATATATATTCGTCAAAGGAAGCATTTGCGATAAAGAATTATTAGAGGCGCTTTTCAAGAAATATAATATAATGTATATCATTCATTTTGCAGCGCAAACACACGTAGATAACTCGTTTGATAACTCTATAAGTTATACAAATGATAATATTCTCGGAACTCACCAACTGATAGAGTGCTGTAGGTTATACGGGAATATTAAGAAGTTCATCCATATGTCTACCGACGAAGTATATGGCGAACTTTCGATTAGCTGCGATAATAGCATAGAGACCTCTTTATTAAACCCTACTAACCCATACGCGGCTACAAAAGCAGGTGCGGAGTTTATTGTCCGTTCTTATTATTATTCATATGGCATACCTATTGTAATTATTAGGTGTAATAATGTATATGGTGCAAGGCAATATCCTGAAAAAATAATACCGAAGTTTATTACTTTGCTTAAAGAAAACAAGAAATTAACTATACACGGCACTGGATTAACGCGGCGAAATTTTATATATATTGACGATGTCGTTAATGCTATAAATATAATTGCCGCAAAAGGCGTTGATAACAATGTATATAATATAGGTTCTGCTGATGAATACAATGTTATTGAGATTGCTACAATTTTATTAAATCATATTAAGGGATGCGATGAAAAGATAGAGGATTGGACAGAATATACAAAGGATAGGAACTTCAATGACTTTAGATATGCTATTGATACGCAAAAATTAAATAATATTGGCTGGAAGAAAACCATTAATTTTGACGAAGGACTAAAGAGAACTATTGAGTGGTATATGAATTATAAAAATTGATAATCTATACCTTGTATATATAGTAATATACAAAAGATGCCCGAGAATACTAGCAATACTTATAACGCAATGATTGACTATTACGATGATGATTATGTTCCAGAATATGATGAAAGTGATTATTCATATACCTACACATATACCTATACATATACCTATACATACTATAATAAGAAGTAATTCTAATAACAATTGCAAAAAATGATATAACTAATACTCTATATTAGTAATAAAACCATAATTCAATATGCAAGGTATTATTAGTTTCTCAGACAGAGTTGGCTTTAATATTAAAAGTAATGACCACAAGGATATTATTTTGGATCAATTGAAGTCGCTTTATAATATTAAAATTCTACAAAGGCATCATCATAACCTAGATAATAATAATGTTAATTTTATATTATCTAATCACCTAATGAACTTGCGTTCTAATGGTAATAGATATTATCTCTATTTTACACTTTATAATAACATAGAAACGATGTATTTCATCGATAAAAAGATACATCCGGGCTATCAGCGACCGCGAATTATTTTTGGCAGAGGCTTGTTTGATAAGAAGTTATTTAAAAATACTTTGCTAGACGGCGAGATGGTTAAATGCAAAGATAATAGTTGGACATTTCTAATAAACGATATTATATGTTATGAAGGTATTTATTTGAATAAAAAGATGCTCCCTGAAAGATTAAAGTATATATATAATCTTTTAGAGTATCAATATACGCCCGATGAAACAATAGATGTTTGCAATTACAAGGTTAAATGCTATTTTAATATGTATAAACAATCAATCGAGAATATTATGGAATTATCAAATAATCTCAATTATACGTGCAGAGGTATATACATATACCCTTATGATATTAAATACAAACCTAAATTATATAACTTTGATGAAAGTTCGGTTATTAATGTAGTTAGAAAAACAAAGGATATAACTGAGTTCAAAACAATGGATATTGAGAAAGTAGCAGATATTGCGAATGCGGCGAATGCTGCGAATGCTGCAAAAACACCCAATCCTCCTATTGATATCAATGTATTAAATAATGAAGAGAAAATACTATATATTGTTAAAACAAATGAACCTGATATTTATGATGTTTATGATAATGAAGATGTTCTCAATAAACCTAAAATCGGTATTGCACTAGTGCAAACATTGAGCGACAGCAAATTGCTCAGAAATTCATTTCGCGATAAAAACGCTATAACCAACATTAAATTCGTATGCGAATTTGTTGAAAAGTTCAAGAAATGGCGAGCAATTCGCCCAGTATGATTTAGCGTTTATTAAGTTCCTTCAATTCAAATAATTCAGGTATATATTCTGAAATTTTACATAGTTCTTCGTGCTTCAAATGCTCATAACAATTATGAATGCCAAATGATTTTTCTGAAAAAAGTGTTTCGACGCTAAATAGTTTGGCTTTTTCAACGGATGGTTTATTTTTTATATTACTTGAAAAGAAGATGTCTTCATTGTATGCGTGTCGCGTATTCGAAGTAGCCATATCATTTCTTATATAATGCAATACCTTTGTTTTTTTACGTAATGATAATCCTCCATTGCCAACCAAGACATCAAGATTATATTCTGGTGGAAATCCTGACCGCCAAGGCGCTCCAACATAATCATATTCCATAAAATCATAAATATAATCCTTGTATTTCGCCGATATCAAAGTATCTAGTTGAAATGTCAGAAAGGTTTCAGTAGGTATTAACTCATATATGTATGGCTCTACCATAAAATTTGAATATTCTTTATGGTGAAAATTAGCAATATTCAACTGATGTATAGTTATGCGATGCTTATGTTCTTTGAAATTTGTTTCAATCAAATTATGTAAAAATCCATTATTAAATAACCCACATACAATAATAAAATCCCAACGTTCATCTAGATTAGTTAAGAAATTATTGAGAACAAGTTTCCAAGCAGGATGAATTCGTGGTTCTGTGATAATTGCAGTATATTTCTCCATTATTACAATTCTTTATATATAAATCTTTATATATACTTAGAATGAATACAATGAATACAATAAATACAAATATTTTACGGCAATACTTACATAGCACAAAGGATGATTGGAATTATATAACACCTATAGATTTTTATAATAGATATTATTTACAAAAAAAAGAGTATTATTTGATTGACTTACGTAGCAAAGCCGAGTATAACAAAATGCATATTAAAGGCTCGCAAAATATATATTGGTTAAACATATTAGATAAAAAGAACTTNAATAAATTAAATAAATTACCAAAGAATAAACCNATATTTCTTATATGCTATGTAGGACATACAAGCAGCCAAATATTAACCTTGCTAAAATTATTAGGTTATAATGTTATATCCATAAAGTATGGCTATGGATTATCTCCGATAAAGGGCATTCCTGTGGCGGGATGGTTAGATTATGGGTTGCCTATAGTCTATAGAAAAAAGAATTAATGGAAATAATGGAAATAATGGAAATAATGGAAATAATACCAAATAAATAAAAATAATCCTAATCTATTTCATATTATTTCATATTATTTCATAATAGCACTAAGTGCCGCGTGGGATTTGTAGTTAGATAGTTCAAAATCTTCATATACGAGGCTTTCAATCCAGCGTATTTTTTCATCAACAGGAGACGTAATATCAGGTGCATCCTTTTTAATAATAACTTTAGGTAATTCATATATTTCATTATTAACCTGCTTATTAACTTGAGATATATGCTCATCATAGATATGAGCGTCGCATATAGATAAGCATATTTCATTTGCATTGATATGCAAAACGTGTGCTAATATTTGAGTTAATAGTGCGGTGCTAGCGATATTAAAAGGTAATCCTAAGAATAAATCAGAACTTCTCAAAGTCATATGGCACGACAACCCTTTAGCACCTTTATTAAAAATATATAGTATGTGGCACGGCGGAAGCGCCATCTTTTTAAGGTCTACTGGGTTCCACCCAGACAATACTGCGCGTCTGCTACTAGTTTCTTTTAACAATTCTTCTATAATATATTTTATCTGGTCAACCCCTTTATCATCATAGCAAGTGTCAGTATTAGTATCGGTATCGGTGTCAGCGTATGCGTTATAAGAACTAAATACATCAATACAAAAATCTGCATTATCAAAGTCATCGTCGTCTTCTCCGTATTCTTTGCCAAACTTTCTCCATTGCCATCCATAGACTGGACCCAATTCGCCTTCTGGATAATCTAATCCAATGCTATCTAAATATTCGCGTGTCGAGTTTCCATCCCATATATGCACATTCTTCTTCTTTAATTCATTGGCATTTGTAGAGCCTCTTAAAAACCATAGAAGTTCCTCAACAATGCCACGAAAGAACATTTTCTTCGTGGTAATTAGAGGGAAACATTCATTAATATTTTTAAAATTAATCATACTACCAAAAGTCGATATTACACCTCCGTTGCGTGTTATTTTATTTTCACCATTTGCTAAGGTATCCTTTAACAAATTAAGATATCCATCTTCCCCATTAAAATACATTGTGATGTCTGATATGTAATATATGATATGTAATATATGATAATATATTATTATGTTAAAGTATATTTATATCAATTTATTGCAAACAAACGTATCATCTTTTTAGGTTATTAGGAATATTAAGTAGTTTATAATGTTTGCTATTCATACAAATACAATCATCATCGCATAAAGTGCAAAAACTGGCTCGAACCTTGCTATTCAGTTGTGTGCTACTAGGTTGCGGGTTCTTCTGATTGAATAAGAATTCCTTGTATCTCAAAAATTGCGCAATATCCATAACAATATTCTTTCTCAAATTATTCATAATTTTTTATTATACATTTAATATGCATATAATTTTTATATAAAAATTGACTGGTTTATATTATCACAATTATAACAACACGCAAAAGCAAAATGTATTACAAAATCATCTTGAATAACAAAGCACACAAAATCGCCGAATGTATCTATGCAAAGATAAATCAAATCAAAAGTGAGAATAAAGATTGGTTAGTTAATAATACAAACGGGTATATTTTCAATCACCTAGAATTGCCTATGTATAGCAAGGAAGATTTAGAGAATGTTATATATGATTATGGTATTCAAAAGGCTATTGAGAAATTTGTAATAAATAAAAAACATTATGATGTCATTATTAATCTAGTTGATAATGACGAAGCCAAAATATATCTGGGGGTCGCCTATTATATAATCAGTGAGTATTTTGAATATATGGCATTTGAATACTAAAAAGCCCATTCATCATTCCTTCATCACTCATTCATCACCCATTATTGCTTCCATTTTTTACCGCATACCAAGCAATTCATAAATAGCGTAGATGCTTCATCTCCCGAGCGGGTCTGTAGTTCATAATAACTAACCTTCTTGCTTTTGCAACGCGAACATTTAATCATATCTGACATAGGAACCAATTTAATCTCATAAGCGGCTTTTAGACGCAGTTGATTACGTTCATCAATCTCCTTCCATCTCTCGGGGAATATATCTTTACACTGCATATACGGGAGCATATGCGGGTGGAATTCTTTTTTATTAATCATTCTATCATATAATTTGTCGTTTCCTATATAGCTGTCTTTTTTAACATTTGAATAGATGCTTCTTGCAATATTAGAATATATCTCGAGAAACATCTGGCATTTCCACGATAATTGTATCTTGGCATTATTGGCGTAGTCAATCGTCGCATTGAATATGCCAATCTCTAAGTCATTCACTTCTAACTCTGATATATGCAAATTAGTCATAAGCAATTCTTTGAAATCTTCGCGTATCTTGTGCTTATTATATCTATTAATCGTATCTACTTCATCTTTATTCTCCTCGTTAATTTTTCTGAATTTTTCTATCTCCTCATTTAAATCATAGTATGTGTATTCATTTGTCATATTCATACTCAAATTATTATACTAACGTCAGTAATATTTTATATCATTTTTTATATATTTATCTATATGTATCTATATTTATCTAAAAAAATGATATAATAAGGATATGATATTGATAGATAATATAATATCATTATAAGATGAATATTAATTTGACTGAATTCATAACGGATGATGTAAATATTATAGAAATCTTTCTATGCAACGATAGCGATGAGAATAGAAGCGTAATTGACGTTAATATAACTAGCGATTTTGAAAGCTTTATTGAAAAGAAGTATAAAAAATATAAGGAGGAAAGATACAAATCATATCATCACAAAGACAAAGTATATACTTATGAACTATCAAGCGATAACCAATACGTATCTTCTAAAATAACAATGAAATCCAAACTTATTAAGAATAATAACGCGAATGCAAAATCAAATCTATTCATATTATCTTCGAAGATTGATAAGTTCCCTCAATACATTTTCCCGTGCACGAATGATATTGATAATATTACAATGTATTTAATTAAGGAATTTAAAATAAACAATAGGATATCCCTAATGCTACGATACGATTATTTAAATGGTTGTGAAGACAAAGTAGTTTCAAAATCATTCAATATCGAATACAGACATTCGCCTAATGTCGAGATTGATAAAATCAATGAGTATGTTAATAATCTTGTGGCGGCTCACGTAGCAGCCTACTCATAACCATCGACAATTTGGTATCTTTAATATTTATTTTTTTGAATTCTAATAATTAAAAAATGATATATAAATATAAATTAACATTATATACCAAAACATTAAAACTTTATTATAATAATAACAATGATGATGACAGAACCTGCTATTAATTTTGCGGACTTCTCGGTATTCGCTGATATGTATAATGATACTGGGGAAAAATGGAGCATTTGCAATGACGAAAACAATGATTTGCAAGATTATGATGACGCATTAAAGGATTATTATGATGCTTATTGCTCTTACCTAGTATCGCGTAAATATAATATTGCCGATATTAAAAAGTATCGCAAGAATACAATTATCGACTTCTACATTATGCAAAACAAACTCGATAATTCTCTTAGGAATGATTTGGATAATTATTATAGCAATAACATCATAGATACCTTTAATAAGAAACTAGACCCACCGCCGTGTTTCTTTCATCAAGCACGGATGTCTCAGAAATATCAAGAGGAGCAAGAAAAACGCGAATTGGAAACAGATGATGTAGCCCAGCATTATATTAATCTTAAAAATATGTATAAAAGCGTATATGAGGGAATGACTACGTCATCGGCAAACGCAAATAACCAGAACTACAACAACCAAAGCGATTGCGAAGATAATGAAAGTAATTATGATAAATCTCGCGAGTATTGCGATAACGATGAATACTATAATATTTATGATAGCGATTATTATTCTGAATACGACTATTATAGCGATGCATATTCAGACGATTTAGAATACAATGATAATTAACTAATACTCGCTTATCTGTATTATGTTTTTCAATATGGTTTATTTTTTATAATGCATATTGAAAAATTATATAAACAAATGATAATATATGTAATCATAAAGTAATAAATAATGGCTCCTCCACAATCAAAAAAGCAACCTACCGCAGTCTCTCAATCCGTTTCACCTGACCCCCCCGTTGTCGATGCTTCTCAATCAAAGAAGAAGAAGCCTGTTTCGGCTCCCGCTGCTACGGCTACACCCTCTGCTTCAGCAGGTGCTCGCGATGTTGCAGTAGCATCTACTAGCACCCCTCGAGTGCTTCCTGTAGTTGCTCACAATACTGCTCCAGCAGCCCTCGCATCAGCCCCAGTTGTTGCTAACGCTGCTACCGCTGCTATCACTGCTAACGCTGCTAACGCTGCTGACACTACTGCAGCAGTTCCTGTTCCAGTAGTTCCCACAGAACCTGCTACGGATAACGTTCTTTCAAATATCATTGATAAGGTTAATGCTCTAGCTGCATATATCAAGGATATTCAAACTAATCTAAAGGTTCTTAGCAAGGAATATGATAAGCAACAAAAGATTATCGAGAAGGCACAAAAGAAACGCCAAAATGCCAAGAACTCACCTTCAGGATTTGCTAAGCCCAATAAGATTTCCGATGAACTATGCGATTTCATTGGCGTTCCTCACGGGACTGAGAAATCCCGCACTGATATTACTCGATTTATCAATGCATATGTTAAAGAGCACAATCTCAATAAACCCGAGAATAAGCGCTTTATCCTCCCCGATGCTAAACTCAAGAAAATTCTAAATGTGGGCGATAGCGATGAAATCAACTACTTTATCCTTCAAAAGCTTATCTCTCATCATTTCCCTGCAAGCGCTAGCAAGACCGCTGCAAAGACTGCGGTAGCCCCAGCAGTCGTATAAGTTAGATTGATTTATTAACTATTTTATTTTTTTACTAATTTTGAATATTAAAGTATTAAAGAGGGTAATACTAAAATAATATGCAAAATAAAAATAATCAATATTAAACAGAAGGCGGCATATAGTATATGAATAATATACGAAATAATGTTCCAAAACAAAATACTGAAACTAACCTATCACCTAAAGATATGTATAAATCTTTAAAAGACATTACAAAGGAAATAGAAAAGATATATAAGAAGCTTTCGAAAGACGAGAGTTTTCCAGAAATCTTAGATATTATCAAGAAGGAGTTTATTAATAACAATATATCTAATATAGAAAACTATTTATCCAATACCAAAGTATCAGATTATAAAAACTTTAATCCAAAGATAATAAAAATATTGGAGATACTGATAAATATATTAGAAAACTTCACCTATTTTAAGGATGAGGATGTTAAAACGTTAAATGGGATAGCAGATGATATTATTAAGGCTATTAAAGATAGGGTAGTAGTAGATAATACACCTGTTGCAGGCACAGCAACTGATAAAAGATTAACCAGACCTGCAGCAAATTTAAGTAAATATATAGAAGAATGCATTACTGCTGAAGGTATTAGTGAAAGCTATACTGAATATAAAAATGCTGCAGAAGCTATAAAAAGAAAGATAGACACAGAATTAAGCAAAGAACATCCTTCCAAAGCATCTATTGAAAAATACATAAGATATATATCTACATTAAAGTATTATCTTGATGTCTTCAAGAACAATGATACGTTAGGTGAGCAATTAGATAGAGAGATTGCAGACGCTAAAAATGAGTTAGCAACTCTTGAAAGTAAAAATGCAGATGCAGGCAAAACACAACAACCTGCAATAAATGCTAAGAATGAACAACTAAGGAAATTGCACGAAGAAAACAAAAGTATATACAGAGAATTAATTAATTATATCAAACTAGAAACACATAACATTTTTAAGATTGTCGAAGAAGAAGCAGAACTCATTAAAAAAGAAGGTGATGATAAGAAAGAAAAAAAAGAGGATAAGAAAGGTGGTGAAAAGGAATATCAAAAGCACGTAGAAACCTTCAAAACGGCTATTTATTATGAAATTATAAATATTAATAATACACCTAGCACTGACCACTATGCGCGTATCAATGATAATAATAATGAGAAAATAGAATTAAATGAGAGAAAGAAGGTGCTTGCTACAATGAAGGATTTGTTAGATAAGCAATTAAGCAAATTGAAAAGTATTATTGATGATTTAATAGCGACAAATAAGCAAGAGTATATAGAGCAAATTAAAGAAATACGTAAAATTTTCAAGGATTATGAAAAAGAGAAGGAATACAAGGATAGCATTACAACATTGATTGTCTCCGAAGAAGCAGAGATAGAGAAACTTTTGGCTATAAATGCTGAGCAATCTAAAACATTGAATTCTATAAAGCAGGTGGGGGGCGAAAAGAAAAGCAATAAATATTACGAGGATAAATATAAGGCTATCGATGATTTAAATAACAAAATAGAAGACCTTAAAAAAATCATTAAAGAAAACGAGGGAATAGAAGATGACGGCGACCCTTTCGAGAAAAAAGGCAATTCTATGATGTTGAATGCGAACGACGGCATCATATCAATTTATAAAAATATTTGGAATGACTACCTAAAAGAAACTAAGAAAAGCGGGGCAAAGGGGATAACTATAGATAATCTAAAGCAAGACGACCGATTATACCAGCGTTTTAATGCGAATAATCTAGACCCCTTCGAAGTCTTAAAAGTATCCTTTCAGGACAAGATAATATTCATATGTATCATACTAATTATACGAACATTCGCAATGGTTCTAATCGAGTTTTTAATCGAATACAACATAATCAGCACATTATACAGGGGTATATTAGTATATTCTCTATTATATATTTTGCTGATAATATTGAGCGTCATAGTGATTAATTACGATTCCTATAAGTTGCGAATTATTGTGAATTATCTTAATTTGCATATTAATTCATCAAACATATATTTTCATATTATGTTATTTGTGCTATTCATCGGGCTCATATTAATCATCATTAATAATAACGAGAATAGCCTGAATAGCATTGATAATATCTTTAACTATACATACATATACAAGTATATCTATGAGATTGCCGAAAAATCTAAGGATACATCCGATTTGCGGTTATCGCAAAAAGAGAAAATGAAGTTGCAATACAGGATGGATATCATAACTATGATAGTATTTATCTTCTCATCACTATTAATATTAATTATGTAATTACAATGTAATTGCAAGGGTATCAAGGATTACATCAAGAATATCTTTGATATCAAGCATTACTTCTAGGGTAATACGTTAGTATTAAAGAATATTGTGCACCATAATTTAGCAGAGACGAGTTAATGAAATCCTCCTTTGCTAAGTTATTTTCATTCGATATTATTATTTTTCCGAGATTGCTATTAACATCGATTACTTTGACATTAACATATTTGCCGCCATATGTTTTCAGCTGCAAATAATCATATTTAGATATAGTATTTAATTTATATTCATCGTATTCTAATAAGTTCGAATAATCTATATTAATTTCATAGAAACTGCCAGCACATGCTTTTGTATTATCGGATGATGGCATTAGAATATTGTCTATATTCGTATCAATGCTGATATTATTATCATATTTGTCGTATGTATTCATATTATAATCATTTATTTGGCTTACCTTGATATCATCCGTGCCTAAATTAAGGTCATTATTAAGATAATCCAGAAAACTGATTTTCCAGTTTTTATTTGCCAAATTGATATTGTTATTAATATTGTTATCCTTGTTAATTAATTTCCATATGTCCCATTTACCCGATGATTTGCTATATAAGAAGTGATACTTAAATGTCTTGTGATTGTCTGTAATCACCAATATTATATAAGGCGTTATATCCTTCACATATTTTGGGAACAATATTTTCAAAGGTTCTATGATATTATTTTGCAAATCAATGTTAATTGTGAAGGATAGTTTGTTGCGCAGGGGGCAGTTTATCCAATCTCTGCTATAACTATGGATGATTAATGTTTTTTTATTAAATGATGCACTTGTATTGGTATTCATTGATGCATAAACCTTCTCTATGATTTCTGGGATTATATTCATATTCGTGGCGGTAGCATTCGCAGCATTCGCATCAGATGGCGGAGGTATATCAATGTTATTTGCAATATTTGCTAATACGGCATTTGATATATTCCTTTTATTTTCATATTCTTTAACTCTGATTAATAAATCTTCATTTGTTAATACCTCCGTTTTATAATTATCTGCTTCGATACTACTGCTAATATCACTAGTATTATCTACAGGACTTACTTGGCTAACTGCGCTAACTGCACTGACCGCACTGACCGCACTGGCTGCTACCTCATTCAATACCTTGCTATTATCTATATTCGCAGCATTCGCAGCATTAATCGCATCAATGTTTTTAATAACATAATCTTTCATTTTTGCTAAGGTTATAGTGTTTAATTCCATTAGTTTTATTGTGTTATTCATTAATATCGCGTCTTTGCTCATAGATGATATGATTGCATTAATTATATTTATGAGAACCGCGCTATTCAGGGATAATTTATATTTATCAAGAAGCATTTTGTTAGAAGCCTGAAATATTATGTTTCTATTTTGTTCGGATTTGAAATCATCTACTATAGTCATTCTTTAATAAATACACGCAATTTTTTGTTTAAGTAATTATTTTACTTTAATATTCTTTCTACGGATATACTCAGTGATGTTTGGGCGGTATAGGTAATTGCGGCTTTTATTCATATTATCATCTGTGATATTCGGGTTATTAGAAATACATTTGATAAAATTCTCGTCTTCATATGGGTTTGGCAAGTTCAATGTCTTATATTTTAAAATGCTATTCAGCCACCTTATTTGGTGCGTCATAGAAAACATACCGCATTCCGTGTTTTTCCTCTGATGTTTTATTGTATTATAGGTTATCCGAAACTTATTATTCGGGTATATTATTAGCAACCGCTCTTTAATATTATTTATGAATTTTCTAACATATGCTGGAATTGAATTGGCATTACTATCATAATAGTGAGCCCCATAGCATTTATTCTTAGGGTCGATTATAATAAACGTAGAAGTCCAGTGAGACCCCCCTTGATTATGTTTATCAAGGTTCGTAATTAATCCTAAGTGCTTAATACGTTTATTAATATATTTTTTGATATCGAGAGAGCATATTTGGCTATACAAGCATCTGCCAAACTTATCCTCCTCAGAGAAATCAATTGGATAAACGCCTAGAAACGCATATTTATACTGCATCCCTTTATCATATTGCAGCATAACATCCTCAATATCATAATTACTCAGCCATTCCCTGCCGTTTTTATACCATTCGATAGGCATCTCAGGGCGCAATTCCTCCTTCTCTATCATTTTTATGAGTTCCTTTGTTTTCGCGTCTGTTGCCATCTTCGATATAGCACCCGTCCAGCACCAATATTGCTTATCATCGCATATCGGCTTGATTTTCTCATTCAATAACACGGATAACTTTGCAATTGAATAGGTTTTCTTGTATATGATTTTGTTTGGCTTATTTTTATTCCACGTATCGATAAGATATATTAAAGAAGTTTTTGAGAATATATATGGGTTCCGTGCATTTTTTGGACTATTATATTTAATAGTTTCCTTATTCATTGTGATATGTATTTTCTCTATATAATATGCAGAAAGTTATTTCAATTTCATAAAAATAAAAATGTATAAAAATAAAAATTGATATATATATAAGTATATTAAAATATTAAAAATATGGGTATAAATGAAGATTTGCGTTCATTTATTAACAAATATAAGGTGGAGAAAGGTAAGCCTTTTACAAATACGAGCATCGGTTATCCTAAAGTCTCTCTATATGTTCCTAATGAAAATTATGGCGATTTTATGAATATTTATAGCTTAGCCCTTACAAATGGTCTGCCCTTATATTTCACTGAAAAACCTACTGAGCCTAGCTCGCTCCGCGTTGATATAGATTTCCGATTTACTATGCCCGACGACAAGTCTGGTATTTATAATTCTCACGATTCCAATTCTTCTTTAAATAGTAAAAGGAAATATGACCGCGTATATACGTCGGATAATATATTTAATATTGTTAATAATTACTTCAAAGTTATCAATCAATATTTGAATGTTCCCGAAGAAGCCAATGTCGCATATGTTATGGAAAAGCCAAACCCCGTAGAATTCAGAAACAAACTCAAAGACGGGTTGCATATCATTTTTCCTTATATCATAGTGAATAATAACGTGCATCACTTCATTCGCAGGAAAATTCTTGATGTCGCTACGGATATTTTCAAAGATTTGCCGATATGCAATGATTACGACAATATTGTCGATAAAGCGATTATCGATGTTAATTGCTGGCAGATGTATGGGTCGCGTAAGCCTGATTGCGATACTTATCGGGTTTCTAGCATTTATAAATATGCGAATGATGAGACTATGAAATCCGACTATGTATTGAACGCTGCAGACGAAATCAACTTTATCAAACTATTTTCTATGCGTAATTTTTCTGGTAATATTCAAAACTTTGTTAAATCTGAATTTGATACTGAGATAAGTCAATATAGTAAGCATATATTACCTGCGATTGACCAAAAATTAAAAAGCAAACTGCAAAACAATATTTTTGGAAAATCGCTTAATATTAATCGCTGCTATATTTCCGATGACGAATTTGCATTTGCTAAAAAACTCGTAGATTGTCTATCTTTGACTAGAGCAGATAATTATACAGATTGGATTAACTTGGGATGGGTTCTTCGTAATATTGATTATCGGCTACTAGAGACTTGGGTTGAATTCTCTAAAATTAGCAGCGCATATATCGAGGGCGAATGTCATAATCTCTGGGACAAAATGAGAAAAGATAATATGGGCATAGGGACGCTTAGGTGGTGGGCGAAGCAGGATAATCTAGTCAAATATGTTAGTATCCTAGACCAAAGTATAATCCCTAAGATAGACCAAAGTATAGCGAGCGATGGCGCACATTTTGACATCGCTTGTGTAGTGCACGCTATATTCAAAGAAGAATTCAAAGCAATTTCTAAAGATATTTGGTATAAATATGATAAGCAAAAGCATCGCTGGGTTCGTGCGAGAGAAGGACTAGATTTACGGAAAATCCTTAGCACTGAGATATGCAAGAAATATATGGAACGTTCCAATTATTTTAATGAATACACTGATGACCCTACATTAAAAGCGATTAATGACGATCGTAGTAAGAAATGTCTGAAGATTGCTACGCAATTAAAGAACTCTAACTTCAAAGACGCGATTATGAAAGAATGCCGCACACTATTTATTGATGAGAAATTCGAGGAATTGCTTGATAGCAGGTCGCATTTGATTGGGTTTGACAATGGGGTTTATGATTTGAAGATGCATATGTTTCGCGATGGAATGCCTGATGATTACATTTTGCTTAGCACAAAGCAAAACTATATTCAGTATAATAGCGAAATTCCAGAAGTAGCAGAGATTAACGAGTTTTTCGCTAAGATATTTACAAACAAAAATTTGAGAAATTATGTTATGGATGTGTTAGCGTGTATTATAGATGGCAGTATTGCTCAAGAGCGTTTCTATATATTCACTGGTCAAGGTAGTAATGGCAAATCGCGGCTCCTAGATTTAATTCAAAAGTCTATTGGCGAATATTATTGTATATTGCCAATTGCTCTGCTAACGCAAAAGAGGGCAGCGAGTAATGCAGCGCAAAGTGAATTAGAGAGAACGAAGGGGAGACGCTTTGCGGTTATGCAAGAGCCGAGTGAGAATGATAGGCTTAATATTGGTCTTATGAAGGAATTGTCTGGACAAGATAGGATTTTAGTGAGAACCCTATTTAAGGAACCTTATGAATTCAAGCCGCAATTTAAGATGATTTTAACGTGCAATGAACTCCCCGAAATTCCTAGCGATGATGGAGGAACTTGGCGACGTATCAAAGTATGCAACTTCTCTAGTAAATTCACAGAGACACCTGATATCAATAAGCCCACAGAGTTCTATATGGATTTAGAGCTATCCGATAAATTTGACAGATGGAAAGAGGTATTTATAAGTATGTTGATAGACAGACATAAGCATATTAATCCAATGGCAATTCCAGAACCAAGTGAGGTTCGCGTAGCAACTGAGAGCTATAAGCAGAATAATGATATTGTTGGACAATTCATTAATGAAAGAATTATTATTGACCCGCAAATCAAGGAACCACGTATTACAATTGCAAAATTATATACCGACTTCAGGTTATGGAGTATATCAAATGTGGTTAAAGGTAAGAAATGTCCAGACCGCAATCAACTCAAAGCATATGTAGAAAAATTATTAAATAAACCTTATGAAGCAAAGGGATGGACTGGTATCGGATACAAAGAAGAAGATGATGAGGATGATGAATAGATAGAGGTTATTGGTTGTAGGTATTGTAGGTATTATATTTAATATATCCTATCTAAAAAATTGATATAAAGATGACTATTATTTATTTTTTTAATAATACGGAAAGGATATGCCTGAAATTATTTGGAAAATTGAAGATAATCAATTTGAATTGTTTAAGTTTTTTGATGATGAAGTTGATAACAGCGAAGATTATTTTACATTATATGTATTTACAATTATTGAAGAAATGAACCGCGAAGCAGCAATTGTATTTGCAGATTATACTTTTTCTGATAATTTTTGGGAATTATTAGATGAAGATAAGATAGATTATATATATAGAAAGATTATTATAGAAAGTATCGATAGACTATCTTTTGCAGAATGCTATAATCTTCTTTCTATTCTTACATACCAAAAATGGATAGACGAAGAGAATGAATTATTCACAT
>JGI12421J11937_10000189_pt1 | contig 22724 bp, 24 predicted proteins | sample LakErihyJuly2011_2_FD_11937 | JGI IMG/M metagenome (IMG submission 11937)
CATTATCTCTAAATGAAGGTTGTGAATCGTGAAATCTAAATTTTTTCTTATCGTATTGCGTAATATGAGGTGTAAATCCATCTTCTGTCCACCATAATACTCCATATTTTTCATCACGAAATTGAGTCCCAATATGAAATAAATCACCGCCAGGAGTTGCATTAAACCCAGATTCATTACTTCCATTCATAGCATCCCAACCAACCTTTAACCAACCTTTCGTTGATTTCATTTTAGATAAGCACTCTACAATTCCTCCTAACCCTTCAATAAGAATATCCCAATCATTTTTTGTAGGAACCCTAAAACCTTCGTGTGCAATCGTTTTTTCATTGGTAATAACATATTTGTTGTAGAGTAGGCCATATTTTGAAATATTAGCATCTTTAAAATCATATGCACAGCAGCATGGTTTTCTAGCATTACATACATCTATCCAATCTTGCATATTCTTAGCCTTAACAATTTCCTCACCATTAGAAAATAACTCAGCTTTTAAGTTTTCACTTGCCCAAATTTGACTATTTATTTTAACTACATCCATATGTACTTTTTGTATTTAACCTTTTATTTTAAATAAACTCGAAACAAAAATATATTAATAGCTCATTTTACAAAGTACTATTATAATCATTTAATTCTGTTTTCATAGTTCAAATAAAAATTTGCACTTCTCTAGAGAATAGCTAATTCTGGCCATTCCTGCTTGGGGAAGTAACTCATATCACTCTTTAATCAATCTAATAAACAAACCTCCCATTAATAGATTATCCCCCACGCTTAAACAATGATCTCCGCCAGTACCTATAGAAAAGGCATGAAACCTATTTTTTGGCCAATTATCGGGCGGAGCAGGGAAAAACCTCAAACCTTCCTTTGGCAAATATTCATCAAAAAGCCAATGACCTGCAGTAGTACCCTTATCGTTAAACTCTAACTCACCATATTTCAAACCTAAATTACCACCTGCCAAAAATGATAACCCTGTTTGATTATTTCCAGGCTCACCAAAAAAACTTTTCTTCCAAGTTTTTTCACTTTTTAAAGTATATGCAACTTTACCATTATAATATATTCTATCATCATTTTCATTAGGGAAACCTAAGTTTTCTGCGAGTGTAATAATATCCTGAATCTTTGGAACTCGAAATCCATCAGGGGCAATATTTCTGCTATCAATGCATGCATAACCATTAAACAAGAGACCATATTTGCTCATCGATGGCTTATTATCCACATAAGCACAACAAGGCTGCTCGTTTATTGATAATCTTTCCCAATCTATATAATTATTAACGACTGGAATTTGGTCCCCGTTACGAAAAACTGGATCCATAAGATTTGTCGACGCCCAAGTTTGATTTCCTAAAATAACTGTGTTCATATTTTAACTTTTAAATTCAGATCAATAAATATAGAAACATAAGTCGCTATTTTTATTCTCAATTTTATTTATTACAAATCTAATTTTTTTATTTCAAATTTCACAACTATCCGAAACTTTTTTATAAAAAAAGTTTCGGATAAGCCGTCCTTTGGTAAAGCACTACCAATACCTCAATGGGCCTATTCAAACGAACCAAAAATACAAATAAACCTGTATTGCGCCAAATATTGGACTTAATTCCAGATTGGATCCTTCAGCGGAACATCACCAAATTCAATTCTGACAAGGGTTGCCACAAATATAAAACGTATGACCACTTGTTTACTAACCTTCGTCAGAGACATCGAACAAGATATAAACGAAGCAATACAACAAAAAAGAGAGGTATAATTAAGGACCACATATCAATTAGGGAACGTCCTGGAATTATAGAACAAAGAACAATAAGATGAAAACATTGGTGATACACCCTAAGGACGAAACAACAGACTTTCTATGTAATATTTACGCGGACAAAGATTGGAAAGTTATGAATTCTAAATTAACAAAGGCCGCCTTAACCAAGCAAATTGCCGCGCACGATAGAATTGTGATGTTAGGACATGGCAGCGAAATGGGTTTGCTTCAATTTCGCCAACTTGTTATAGATAAAACCTTTTTTCCCTTATTGAAAGAAAAAAGCTGTGTTTGCATCTGGTGTCATGCTGATGAATTCGTTAATGAGCACGGTCTTAAAGCTTTTTACACAGGGATGTTTATTTCTGAATTACTTGAAGCCTTTGAAAACGACATTGATAGCAACTGGGACGGCATTCGGCATTCCAATGCACTGTTTGCAGAGGCGGTTAATGTGTCAATTGATATGGGCAATACCCGAGAGAAGATAAAAGAATTATACAAGGAGCTTATAAAATTGCATTTGTATTAGCTCTTGTTTATGCCATAAATGTCATAGTGCTTGTGTTTATAAAATCCCACACAAATGCTTTGATTGAAACTTTTGGATTCGAGGCACCTAAAGTTCTAAATGTTTATGTTTTATTGAGTAGTTTCCTAATATTGCTGATTATTTGGAGCTTTCAGATAATAGCTGTTTATCGTCAAATATTTAAGTTGGCATTGCCGCTGAAAAATTAGTTGGAATAATTTTATATTTTCAAATGTCAGTCCTTTTTCATTTCCTAAGTCTGCAAAAAAAATCGGGATAAATTGTTTTCTCTGAAGAAAATTAAATACATTCGTAATGTCATATGAAAAAATCAATTCTAATTATTTTCGCAATAATTGCAATGTCTGCCTTGTTTGCATTTACAAATAAATTAAATGAAAACAATAATTCTGACCCGGAAATGGCAACCACGAAGTCTGCTTCCGCTGATGAGGCATGGTACATTTGTGTGAATTGTTGCAAAACAAAAAAAGCCACAACAGCCCCTTGGGAAAATGGCTGCAAGAAAGCATCTAGTGGTATGCATAATTATTGGTTTTGTGGCAAAGCAGGGGATTACAATTATACTTGTCGTAATTGTGATGCTGAGGTATACTTAGCAGGAAGTTCCCCAAGTGCATCAACATGCTGTGGTGCCAATAAAGGTTCCCATTCTTGGTATCATCGCTAAGATGTATACTTTTTAGCATTAATTTAAAAGAATAATTTAAGTCGTTAATCTAAATCCAGTTCATAATTTCGTACCAAATTAAAATAGACAATCATGACAACAGACACTACCAATCCTTCAAAATACAGTTGGAAAACCATAAGCATTTATGTTATACTTATTGGTTTAATCATCTATTTATTCGTTCAATTGAGCGAGGCTAAAAATGGCCATACAAGTGAACTGTCCCAATTGCAAAGCCAAATAGCGAAGCAAACCGAAGCTCAAAATAAATTGCAGATGGCGCTCAATCATACCCAAAAAGAGCTTGGAGAATATTTGCCCTATAAGGCTGTTATTCGTTCTGCATCGCTTAGAGATTCTATTTATTCGTTGCTACCTTTTAAATTTGGTGAATCAGCTATGATTATGCCAGATAGTACACCCGTTGTGATTAACTCCCTTAGCATTGTTGGCAGTGCCACGGACTATAGTATAAAGTATGTTGTCCGCACGAAAAAAGGGGAGTACTTGCAAATTTCTCCATCAGAATTGAGAAAGTGATTTTGAATGGGTATAGTAAACCTAGGGAATGAAATTCCTTAAGAAAGATTACACTGGCTTGAGTAAAATATAATATTGAAGCGGAGAAGGGGTCAATATCAATGACTTTAAAAGAACATCAATTATGCCAAATAACTTGGAACGAGTAGCAGCCGGATTGGAAAGCAATACCATTTATCTTGATATTACACTTAAGCAATTTATTGATTTGGTTAAGAAATTCAAGGTCGTTATGTCTTATTCGAATTTTGAAAAAAAGGTATCCTTAATTAAAGAAATTGAAGATGAATTAGACTTTGATACCATTGATTTTGAAAGAGTAGCATGAACAACAACGTTAATACAGAAACAATGGATCAAATCTTGCACAGCATTTTTGAACCACAAAATTTAAGTCAAATGGATTGGCAAAAATTGCCAAGTGAATACAAAAAGGGTACTGAAATATTCAATGCCTTGAGCCTTGATGATGTCTTGTTTTCATTGACGGTAAGCCAATGGTCTTGGGATGAAAAAAAGGCCTTAAAAGCCGATCTTTGTGACTATCCATTAGGGGTCCAAAAATGTTTGGCAAGAAGCAATAACTATTTGTTGTACCGCGAGCAGTTAGAAACCTTGTTTTGCCTAGCAGGCGGTAAAAAAGAAGATGCCCGAAAGTTTCGCCGCGATTGGAACATCAAACGCAATGAGGTAAGAAACGAATTGGCCAGCGAAATGATGATAGGAGAGCATTCCTTAAAGAGCATTATTGAAGCCTTGTGTTTTGATCAAGAGAATTATTTCGTTTGTGGAGAGAATTACGAGCTGGCAAATGATTTTATAAATACCATAAGGTCATGGTCGTCTGATCCAGAAGCTAAATCCAAATTATTAGGTCTCGGATTTATTCATTACCAAGGCGATGCAAGCAGCGAAAAAAGGCCAGACATAACAGGCGATTTGCGCAGTGTTATCAACTTGACCATAAAAGATGAAGACAATTTATGGGTGGAGTTTATGCTTGAAAAAGATGGGATTTTAACAACGCATAAATACAACCTTTTGGCCGATATGAAAATTCAAAGTGATACTTATTTTATGGACCCAAGTTTTTACAAAATGCGCGATACCAACTGCTTTGTTTTCAGCAGTCAAATAGTGTGGCTTATAAACGAAGACCCTGAGCATTTTGAATTCACGGTGCGCTATTTCGGGGAGTTGCCGTCGTATTTGAATGTGGGGGAGATGTATTAGGGGAAATTTTATAATTGTATTTAAAATATATCTAAATATAAATTATGCGTGCTGCTATTATTTTAAATTCGGATGCTCTTGCGGGATTTGTTTTGGTTCTGCTCGCAATTGGTCTTTTCCTTGTAAAATCCAAAAATATTATTTGTGAATCTTGTGGTTGGAAAGGGAGTCAAAGCAAATGGAAGTCAAGTGGAGATTCATGTCCTAATTGCCATAGCGACTTATTTAAATAGGGTTAAATTTTTTTATAACACTTTGCTTTTATTCAAATTAGGCTTTAACGTACTGCCTTAGTCAACCTTTCTACACATATATCATATTCGATATAGGTATTTGGGGCATTGTTTTTTGTTCTTAAGTACAGAATATATGGCTTCATTTTTTGGTTGAAATTGATAAAGAAACTACCCATAAAGCGGGTTATAACTTCATCGTCATATACGCCAATATTGGCTCCAATACTGATGTCTTCATAGGTAATTAGCTGTTCACGGATTTCGTTTTTTAGCGAACTGTCTGAAATAATCAAGTTGATTAGGCTGTCGCTGTTTTGAATATTTTTAATTTTTGGAAATATGTTCTTCATATGAGATCGGTCTCTGCTTTCTAGGGCATTCAAGGTCTCAACATTCTTTTGCCATTTGTCTTGTTTTTTCTGAACTTGTATAGACCAAATAATACTAAACACAATACTCCCTGCGGCGAATGTTTCGAAAAAAATTTTGTAATTGATTTTTGAACGTAAATCCATAAAGTGCAATATTACAATTTATCGTTTTATTACAAAGTATAAAGTTTATCTTTTAGCTTTTTTAAATCGCAATTTTTAAGTTTTGCTGCTTTTTCATATTCCTATTGATTACATCATTTGGCTTTAAGGCATGAAAAAATACTTTTATGGATATCACAAATCAGGCGAAAAAGTTATCTGTCGTTGAAACTACTAACATTAAGTTTGTAATTTGAAATTATAACTTTATAAATATTATTTAATAAATTGAATAAATTATGTTTTATTTGCATTTAAAAGTCAAATCTTGCTAATATTTTTGTGGAATTATAATAACTTAAAAACTGATGAACACGCGTTACATTATTGAACTAGATGGTATAAACTATGGCCCTTACGAACTAATTCAAATTAAAGATTTTGGGATTTCGGGCGACACACGGGTAAGCTTAGAGGGGAACGATAATTGGAAAATGGCTGCAGAATATCCTGAACTATTAGGATTAATTGATAATCAGAATACACCAGAAATCAATACACCAATCAATACACCAATCAATACAACTGGTGAAGCTATAAATTCACCCAATTTAGCACCGCAAATTGACATATTCAGCGCCAAATTCTATTATAAATTGGATGAACAATTGTATGGCCCTTTTTCAGTATATGAATTGGGAGAACTATTAGAAGTTAATAGTGAAACAATGCTAGGGATTAACAATACGGAAGATTGGCAAAGAGCTGGTAGTATTGAATCCCTTATGGATGCTTTGGTGTTGTTAAAGGATATTCAAGTAGAAAAAGAGTTGCAATTAAAGGTTCGTCTTGAGAATGAGTCTACTATTAATAGAAATATAGTTCTCAATAATGAGGAGCTCAAAGAAGTAATTAAAGAGCAAGAAATAGAATTAATTGAAAAAGATAAAGAAATCGAAAGATTGAATACTACAGAGGAAAATTCTGAAATTTTTTCAAAAGAAATCTTATTAAATAGTTTAAATGATTTTAAGGAGAAAATGCGAATAGAAGTAAATCGCAGGTATTCAGTATCCTTTACATCCTTATCGAATGAAATACTAGATAAGGTTGAAAAGTACAAGCTCCTTAAGGATGAATTTATTCAACTAATGAACTTTTTGAGCATTAAATCACAAAATTGGTTAAGTGCTCAAGAAAAGGATTATAAATTGAAAAACGAAATTCTTTCAGAATTAAGAAATGTAATAGATTTGTATTACACAACAAATGCCCCTCTTTACACTGAATATTATGAAACTTCAGACTTGAACAATCCTATTTGGAGCAACATTAAAAGTCAGAAACATAATTCCCCTGCGACAACATTTTTAATTGGTCAGAATACGATAGAATTTGCTTTATTTGATGAATTGATAAGTGTAAAGTTCCATGAATATACAACAATTCTGAGTTCTAAACATATTGTCGCCTATTATGATGCAAATACAAAACAGCAGTGTTTCGACTTTATAAACGCCTTGCAATCTCGAATGTTTGTCTCCAGTTTGCCAAGAAAGTTCTTTTCACATACAGTCGATTCTCTTGAAATGGAAGGTGTTTCCAGTGCTTTGAAATCATTAAATAAATTAGTGTTTGTTTATTCTCGTGAAGGTGATATTCGCCAGACTCTCGATAGAAAATATCAAGAGATTGAAAATATTATTCAAAATTTATTGTTGCACCCAATAAACAATATAGAAGAATATAACCAGGGCAAAGAAAATCCAGAGGCTTATCATTTTCTTATTTTCAAGGCATTTCCTGTTGGACTCCGGGAAGACACACTACTTCTGCTAAAGCAAATAATCAATAACGGCCTCAGGGCTGGTGTTCAAGTAATACTTTTAGTGAATAGAGATGAGGTCAATGCTTCCGAATTCTTGAAAAAGCAGTTAGAATCATTTGACATCAGCCTTTACAATAACAAACTTCTATCCTACGATTTTACTACAGGGCAATATCCTTTTACCGATAAGGATAATATTCAGAAGTTTTCATTTCAAAAGTTTGAAAACGATAAAATTCAAGAAGTTATTAAATACGTTAGCAAATCACTCGAATATACCATACCCGAAAAAGTTTCGTTTGCAAACTTTATAACAAAACAGTCAGATTGGTGGAATAAAAACAGCTCCCATTGTGTGGAAATTCCATTCGGTATTTCCGAAAATAAGGAAATTATTTCGCTTAATATTACACAAGAAAGCGGCGAAAACTCTGCTGTAGTCATTGGTGTTCCCGGTTCTGGTAAAAGTGTTTTTCTACATTCTATAATTTCTAATATAGCTTTAAATTATTCTCCCGATGAGGTAGAATTATACTTGATGGATTTTTCTGGTGTGGAATTTAATATTTATGCTACCAAGGAATTACCGCATGCCAAGGTGATTGCACCTGAAGCAGAGCGGGAGTTTGGGCTAAGTGTTTTGCGCGAACTAAAAGAAGAAGGGGCAAGAAGGATGGCACTTTGTAGAGATAACGAAGTTAGTAATATCGTAGATTTAAGAGAGAAAAAGCCTGAGCTAATTGTTCCTCGTCAATTGGTTATTATTGACGAGTTTCAAAAGCTTTTTGAAATCGAGAATGATGATATCAGTAGAGAGGCTATGTCTATAATTCACATTATTGTTAAGGAATTTAGAAAATTTGGAATCAATCTCATTCTGGCAACACAGAAGTTGGCTGATATAAGCAATCATATATTGCCTAAAGACTTGATTGCGAATAGAATTGTTTTTAAGTGTTCCCCATCAGATGCTAATCTGATTGGATTGACTTCTGTACCTCAACTAAAAACAGGAGAATGCATTTACAATTCCGAATTGGGTGTAGCATCAGCAAATCAAAAGGCTAGAACTTTCTTTATCACAAAGAAAGAGATTGAAGATTTTCTTACGGATGTGAAAAAACTATTGTCAAGCAGTGGATTAAAGCAGAAGAACAGGATAGTTTTCAGAAGCGAAGCTTTACCTAAATTCGAAAGACCTAAACATGCCCCACTTCAATTACCTGAGGAAGTTAATGTATATTTTGGGGAGCCTATAGCGATTTCAAATGTAAATACCCATGCATGCCTCAAAAAGCAATCCAATGACAATATTCTTGTTATTGGAGGGGAACCCGAAGTGGCACAATCAATAGCTATTACTGCAACTTTAAGCCTAATGGCTGCACATGTTGAAAAATCCGCGAAATTCTATTTCTTTAATTTTATGAGGCCCACAGATAGCCAGTACCCTCTACCTAGTCAATTATTTAATGTTCCAGCTTTTGAAACGTTTTGGCCTAATAAAGCCGATGAGGATTCTAATGCTCTACTAGAATTGAAAACAGAATTAGATGCACGCCTTACAGATGAAAATCGCAATCAGTCTCATATTTACGTAAATATTTACGCCTTTCAATTGGCTCAAGCCTTTAAAAAAGTTGGAAAATATGGTGAGGCATCTGATTCTGGTAAATTGTTGGAATATATTTTGAATAAGGGGCCACTAGTGGGCATTTTTACGATAATGCAGGTCGATAATACAGCTAATCTTCAACAGTTTTCTGACGGTGCGCTTGCATTTTTCTCACATAGGGTTGCTTTACAAATGTCTGAGAAAGATTCAAATAAAATTGTAGAAAGTGGCGCAGCAAGTAATTTGTTCATAATAAACCGTCCACATACCAAGTTTAGAGGATATTATTTTAACTACAAAAACCGTAATATTGCCAAATTTAAACCTTATAAAATTTAATATATGTCTGGAATAACTAATGATGCAGCTGCAATGCATGAATTGAGAAATCAACTAAAAGAGGCAGCAGAAAAATTGGAAAAACAACTCCAAAAAACTGAAGGTGCAATAGAAGAAGTCGCCCAAACATGGGCTGACACTAAATTCTTGGAGTTTAAAAATAAATTTAGTGAAGATAAAGAAAAAATCAAGCCATTGAGTAAAAAAATCATTGAATATGAGGATGAGGTACTTCGTCCAATTGAAGAGTTATTAAGGGAATATTTAGCAATAGGGCAATAAAAACCAAACAAAGAATGAAAGATACATTAACCCAGGTAAGTTCAAAACAATTAGTAGAGTTACAAAGTCAGCTAAACGAACTGGCAAAAGAACTAAATGAAACGTATGAATTTGTGCGCTTTTCACTAACTAAAGTTGGAGAGCAATGGAAAGATGATAAATTTGAAGAGTTTAATACAGAGTTTAATTCAACTAAGGAAGAAATTTTGGAGATAAGTGAGCGGTTTAAAGAGTATGCTGATCAATACTTGCCTCCATTTATAGAGGTAACACAAAAGGTGGAAAACCTTAAGACGAGTATCTAATCGCTCACAAAATGGACGACACCAAAGTAAACATACTTGATTATACCAGTCTACAAAGACTTAATGAAGCATTAGATTACTTTGGTGATTCTTCTCTAAAATTATTAGAATCTGTATCCAAATATTTCGAAAACTGTCATTCAGAATTTGAAGAACAAAAAAAAGCAATTGAGGAACAACTTAACGAAGCAAAAGAAGAACTTATAAAGTCAAAAGAAGACTTGAATTCTGCTAGAAATTCATATAATACGTGTAAAACTTTGCAATTAATGGATTCTGGCAGTGATCGTAATGCTGGAGGAACAGACTGTAAGTCTGAAGAAACAGATGTAGATAATGCCGACCAAAAAGTTCAAGAATGCGAAAATAAAGTCAAAATTAAAGAATCAAATTTGCAAATAGCAGAAAGTATAATTTATAATTACAACCTTGAAATAGAAAAATACAAATGGGATTCTTCAAGTTCGGGCCAAAATGGAAAGACCTCATCCAGTGGTTGTGGTGGCGAAAAAACATTAGAGATAGTGGCGAATAATCATACCCAATTAGCAAGAAAAAAGCTCGATAAAATGATTGAAATATCAGAAAAATATCTTGGTATCTCTCATAATACTTCGATGGCGGTAAATAATATTTCAAGCAATGAAGAAATTGATTTGACACTGGCTATTAGAGAGATAAAAAATGAACAAAATCATGAATCTAGAAGGGAAAATGTTGCCGATGCGAATGTTTCTTTTGGATGTCTTGGCTGCGGTCTGCCAGTTCCAATATGCACCTGTTCAAGAAGCAATTTAACTTAAGAAAATGATACCAGACTTTGTCTTACAAATGCAGGAAATTGAGCAAAATTTACAATCTCAATGTGAAGCTACCAAGAACCAGTGGCAGGATTCTGTTGCTAAGAGGTTTTACAATAACTTCATTGAGGAGTATTCTGAAAAAACAAAATCTTATTTATTTGGCGCCATAAATATGAGAGGTATGGGTTTAGATGATTTACTCAAATATATTGACTGCAAGCAAAATGAAATGAAAGAGCTTTCAGGAGTGGACGCACCTGCAAAGGAATATTCAATCGGTAGAGTTCATGATTCCTTAAGAGAGAGAAATCCATGGGACACCAATATCTTTCCGCATACCCAGCCCGGTGAAATGGACGCAGAAGACCGACATGAAATACTGAATAAACGAGACGACGCATATTAAGTAATCGATAATAATACATAATTAAAAATAAATGATAACACCAATTAAAATTCCATTTGTTTGCTTGGCAAATGATGATGCAGCTTTGAAGGCAAAACGCGAAGAACTAAAAAAGAAACTTTTAGAAGGAAAGAAAATACCGATCAGCCCAACAGGTAGTGTAACAACTGGCACGAATGAAGGTGCTGGTATTTCTATTCCACCTGGAAAACTTGCAAATGATGATGCAGCTTTGAAGGCAAAACGCGAAGAACTAAAAAAGAAACTTTTAGAAGGGAAGAAAATACCGATCAGCCCAACAGGTAGTGTAACAACTGGCACTAATGAAGGTGCTGGTATTTCTATTCCGCCTGGCAAACTTGCAAATGATGATGCAGCTTTAAAGGCAAAACGGGAAGAACTAAAAAAGAAACTTTTAGAAGGAAAGAAAATACCAATTAGTCCAACTGGCAGTGTAACAACAGGTACAAATGAAGGCTCCGGTATTTCTATTCCGCCAGGAAAACTTGCTATGAATCAATGGTATGAGAAGTCACCATTACTTTTAGAAGCTGAAAAAGCAGCTATGGAAAAATATTTTCCTTTTTTTACACTTGATAGAATGGATGATGGTCGCTTGGCCTGGTCAGGTGAATTATCCCCAGGTGCTCTTGGAAATTCCAGCTGGTATGTGCAGGCAGTATACAACAACAATCACCCTCAACAAGTGATGGGAAGCTCTGTTAGGGTTTACCTGATTTCTCCGGATATAGAAGAGCTTATTGATGGTATGGGATGGACCCCGACACACCTGTTGAGAGATAGTGATAATCAATTATTTCTTTGCACAGCTGGAGCTGATGATATTAAAACAGGCAAACAGAGCCAAACGTCCACATCTGCAGCCTCTGTTATTGGATGGGCGGTGAAATGGTTATTGGGCTTTGAATTGGTTATGACAGGCGATTTGTCAAAGGAAAAATTCAATGAACATGGTGGTATTTAAGAATTTATTAGATGCTTTAATTTAAAACATATGAATACCAATTGTCAAACAATTATTTTCTCTGATTCGGCATACAACGCCATCATTACTGAAACATTTAAAAAAGATCCGCTTGAAACCGGAGGTATACTTCTTGGTCATATTTTGGACAACGGAATATGGATTGTGTTGGAAGTTTTACCTCCTGGATGGAGGTCGGTTTTTCAATACGCATATTTTGAATATGATCAAGAATTTGTGAATTATGTTGCAGAAAATGAGTCCAAAAAGTACAATCAGGAATTACAATTACTTGGCCTTTGGCACAGGCATCCGGGAAGTATGGATACCTTTTCGGGAACTGACGATAAAACAAATGAAATATTTGCAGGACTTAATGCTAAAGGAGCAATCTCAGGTATTGTTAATATCGATCCACGTTTCCGACTAACGATGTACCATGTATCTAATCCTTTGACGTATCAAAAAATAGACATTGAAATTGGCAACGATCTTATTCCCGATGAATATTTTAAGTTAAAGTATTACAACGAAAATAAAATACAAAACCCTTTACCTGCTGAAAAAAAAAAAGAATCGAAGAATTCAGGCAATCAATCCGATTACACCACAAAAAAGATTAGTAACAATGATGAATCTATCGTAACTCAGTATGATTTTCTGAAAAATCTGAATTCCAAACTCGTTTTCCTTGTTCTGTTTTTTTTAACATCTTTCTTTTCTCTGTTTTCATACTATAGCTACAGTATATTTAAGTCAAATAATGAACTGACTAAGCTAAATTGCCTGTTTTTAAATAATCGAGATTGTGATATGCCAAATAAAATTGAAGAATCAGACAATCGTAAGGAAAATAAAGACAGCAAAAAAGAGGAAGAGTTAAAAAAAGATGTTCCAATCTTAGATACTTTTAAAAAAGATAGTTCAGAAATTTTAATTAATTCAAATAAACTTCGCATCGATAGTCAAAAGAATAGCAGGTCAGTGAATGAAGCTAAATTAAACAAGAACACTACCGTGCCTGGAATTAGCAGACAATCTTCAACTTTATCTGGGATCAGTGAAGCTGAAACATCCATAGTTGCTTTTTTGATTATGTCATTTGTCAGTGCCATATTATCGCTAATCCTTGTGTTCATTACCAAAAATAACAAACAAGTGCAAGAATGGAAGATTATGGGTGTCGCATGTGTTACATCGATGATTCTTGCCGGGAATTATTTTTTCTCTCTAGCATTCATTATCAAGTTTATATTTTTATTTGTGTTGCTGTCACTTGCAGCAATCCTGATTTCTAAGTTGATTAAGATTTATCCAAGGAAAACAAAACCAATTGTGACACCAACTGAAAAAGGATATTGGTTTCAGACAAATCCTGAACTATATATTAAGGAAGAAAATGATTTAAAAGAACGTTTCCCAAATCAAGAAAAAACTGTTGAAAATGGAATTGTATCTTTTTTAATCGCCGATTATAAGCCTGACTTTCAGGATTCCAATACCTATATGATCCAGCTGGTTTACGCATTTGATTACTCTCAAAGAAAAGAAATTAAGGTATATCTTATAGTCCCAGAAATAGATGAATTAATTGGCAATAAACTTGAAAGTAAAGCTATTTTGATTGATCGGGCTGGAGAGTCATATTTAAATCTTTCTTCATTAATGCCCCAAAATAAGGTTAGTGGTATTACAATTATCGAAAAATTGGAGGAATGGTTAAAACAAAACATTGCAAAAAAAGAGCAATCTTAAAACATTAATATCTTATAGTATCTGCAAGTCTGTTCATTATTACATTCAAAAAAATATTTAGGTATAAAAAGCCTTAATCAGGGCTATTAAAATTGACATAAGATATAATAAACAATAAACAAACAATAATCATTTAAACACTTACAAAACATGCTAACTATTAGTAAAAAGAAGAACAAACCAACTGTTTATTTTCCGATAGAAATTGAAAAAGAAAACTATTTCGGTAAAATTTATGGGTATTTCGTAGAAGATACTAACCATTATAATGTGGTATCAGTATCCAATATTACGACCAATAAAAATATTGTAGAAATCGGCGAAGTATTCAGTTCAAAACCAACTGAAAATAAAGAAAAACTTAATGGGTATTTTGAAAATGGCGGTTTGCAATTTGTTGACCAAACAGGTGTCTCTTGTAAACTTGAACCATACGCATTAAAACTGGATGTTTTTTCCAGAAATACGGGCATTCTTGAGTCTGATATTATGCTAAAGACAGGCGCTTTGTTAGTGGGTTGTGGCTCAGTTGGAAGCCTAGCAGCACTAGAACTAGCCAAAGCGGGTGTGGGTCGCTTTTTGTTGATTGACAATGATATAATTGGTTATCACAATGTTTGCAGGCATCAGTGCGGTGTATTGGATGTTGGAAAACGCAAGACTGAGGCTGTAAAAGAAAGGATACTAGAAATTAATCCAACGGCAAAGGTAATCATTCAAAATAAAATAATTCAAGAAGTGCCTTTAGCTATTCTTCAAGAATTTTGCGATAAAAATACCATAGTTATTGGAGGTGCGGATAACCGTGAGGGTGACTTGTATGCGAATCAGGTCGCTAAAGAAATTGGAATGCCAATGATGTCCATTGGCTTATGGGAACGGGCTTTTGCAGGAGAAATATTTTATTGTCTTCCTGAGAATATGCCGGATTATTCTGATTTTATGTATGCAATTGCTGACACCTCAGGCCGATCAACCCAAAACAAAAAATTTTACACCAACGAGGAAGACCTTGCTAAAGCCAGTTTTGAACCAGGTATCTCTGTGGATATAAATTTTGTGACTTTAATAGCGGTTAAATTGGCTATTGACATATTAAATAGAGAGAATAAAGTCTATACCCCGAAATTACTCGGTCATTTAACCCAGTACACTCTGATTTGCAATACAAACAACCCAAAAGTTGGAGGTGATAATGCAGAGATCTTTTCATATCCCCTTCAGATTACGACCAGCCTTGAAGTGCCTTATGCACCTAAAGTCGTAAATTAATTTATATATAATTTAAAAGTAATGACATACTAAAGGATTTTGTTGCGAAAAAGGATAACTTAAAAAGAAAAATATTTTTAACTGAAAATTTTAGACTTTTTCTACTTTTTCTAAATATTAGCTTGGTATTAAAAAATATAGCTTAAATTGCAATCATAATAATAATTTTTTGAATATAACATTAAACATAATATGATTAATCAATACAAAATCAATGAATTTGGGGAAATAATAATCGAAGATTATTTCTTCAAGCAAGTTAATGGTTCTGGGGTTCAAATCCTTCCATTCCAAAGGAAATATTGGAAAATTTTTCTGTTAAATGTTATCACAATAGGGATATATGGACTCGTTGTAGGTTTTGCAATGGCAAAAGAAACCAATATTACGTGTGTTGGTGATGGAAAAACCACAAACGGTTTTTGGAAAGTTATTGGATTAAGCATAATAACTTTGGGAATTTATGCTGTCGTGTGGTATGTTCAATGGTTAAACCGTGAATCTGCCTTTTTGAAATCAAAAAATAAGCAAGGATCATTCAATGGCCGGTCTTTTTTACTGATGTTACTTTTAGTTGCAATTTCTTCTGTAGTACCACTTCTACCGATAGTTTTTAATTTTATTATTTTATATCTAGTGGTTAATCAGCACAATAATGTAAATACCGCTTACAATGAAATGAATAATTTCATTGAGAAAATATAGAGTATTATTAATTAATTTTGTTTCTAAAATAACAAATTTAACTTGAAATGGCAGTATGGGATTGGCTTTGGGGTAAAAAGAAAACTTACAAAGTTGAAGAAATGACAACTGATAACTACATTGGTGAGTTGCAATTTTTTATTTATGATGATAATGAAGTAAAAGGCCCCTTTAGTCTTAGCGAATTAAAAATGTACTTCATCATTTCACCTGAAACACAAATAACTACAGACACGCTTAATGGAGAATGGTATGATGCTAAGCACTTCGAATATTTTGATGATTTTATCAATAAAGATGATGGCTTCTCGATTAATGAATTTGGCGAAATCAAAAGATAAGTTTGCTTATCCCATTTCTTAAATATATCCAGTTTTAAAGCTTTTACCTCATGTAAGTCTTCCTTTTATTGAATTTTTTTTAATATTTAAAATAAGAGTGATATATTGCGGAGAGAAAATGAAGGCTGAATTTCTTTTGAATGGCGAAAAAGTTGGGTATTTAACCAATGGTCAGGTTTTTGAGCTCAGCTATGATATTAAGGGGGCTCTTTTCGTTTTAGTTTTTTTTCGCAAAAGAAAAGAGAATCTAGGCCCTTTTTCAATTTTTAAAAATATTCCAATGCTTCATTTAATGAAGTCTAGGGGCAGGTACAGAGGTGTAAGTAATATTTTTTCTCCGAACATATCGTTTTTGGCTTTTGGCTTTGGCGTTAAATGCTTCAAAGTGAAATTAAAGATAAATTCCTTGGAGCTGCAAACGCCTAAAGCTATTATCAATTATCGAAAACCAAGTTTTGCGGTAGATTTAAAACACAAGATTCGACCAAATTTAGGTATGTTAAAGCCAAGGGCCTTAAATATCAAGTTTAAACGTTCCAGCATAAAGTTAGTGGAGCTAAGGATAAATCAAATAGAAATTCAAAATCAATACAAATTAATTCAAAATGAATACAACAGAGTACCCAATTAAGGGACCGCACTGGACAACCCGATTTTTATGGTGGTGCGCAGGTGCTGATGCCCATTTCTTGAAACTTTCTCCAATGCAAGACAGAGTAAAATACGCTGGTATCGGTGGTATTATTCTCTGTACGGGTTTGCTTGCAGGGGTCTCTGGATCTTTTGCCTTTTATACTATTTTCGGGCCTAAGGGCGATGCTCTTGATGCTTCACTAAAAGCTAGTATAGGCATTCAGATAGGTACTGCCTTGTTCGCAATTGTCTGGGGTCTAATTATTTTTAATTTAGACCGATTTATTGTTTCGAGTACAGGTAAGGGTGATGGGACGGACAATGTTACTTGGAAAGAGATTAAACAAGCAATTCCAAGGATTATTATCGCCTTAGTTTTGGGTTTTGCTATTTCAGCACCATTAGAAATAAAAATTCTTGAATCTGAAATTAATTCAGAATTGAGTATCTTTCAAAACAAATATGCCCAGGACTTAAACATGCAATCTGACACCATGTTTAACCAGAAAAAGGCCGATTTAGAAAATAAAAAGGCCGAGTATGAATCCAAACTGGCCAAATATGAAACCGAATTAAAGGTGTATTCTGTTCAGGTGGATGATTTGGTTGCCCGTCAACAAACGGAAATGCAAGACAAGCGTGCCTATGGATTTGGTCCTGTGGCAAAAAAGATGCAAACCGATATTGAAACAAAAAGAACAGAACGAGATAAGTTTATTCAAAACAAATTGGGCGACGTAAGTGCTTGGCGAAAGCAATTAGAAGTGATCAACACGCAAATCAATAATTTATCAGACGATTTACGAAAAGAATACAAGGCCAATGAAGAAAAGTCTCATGGTTACGATGGCTTGTTGAAACGTATAGAAATTAGCCATGAAAAAGGTGGTGTGGTGCCTTGGGTAATTTTATTGGTTTTCCTATGTATTGAAATGGGGCCAATATTTTTCAAAATGATGATGACCAAAGGGGTTTACGATTTTATGGTTGAAAACAATAACCACAAAGCGCAGGTTGAGAATGGGGTTTACCGTGAGGACTTTGTTTATGAGGGTAAAGATGGCGTAATTCATATGGAAAAATGGCGCTATTTGGATGTTGAAAGTGCTAAGCTTGAAAAGCAAAAGAAAATTGCTGAACAAGATAAAATCAATGAATTGATTATAAAAGAATGGTCTGATATTACAATAAATGACATCAAAAACGACCCTACAAAATATTTTCACAACGAAGACAGAGATTCAGCAGCTCAAAATGGGTAACTAAGTCATGGTAATATTTGATAAATTAGCAGTTTTTGTCCTAGGACTGGAAAACGATATTTGGGAAAGGATTGGCAAAGCTGAAAAAAACCTTTACAAAAGCTTGACCATTGCGTTTTCTATATTTGCTATTTTATCTCTTTTTTCAGGATATTTTTTAATCTATTTAATCAGTTCAAATTCGATTATTTCTATCGTCTTTGGACTTATGACAGCATATGTTGTAACGAGTATCGTTCGTTTTTCACTGGTTATTTTAAGGAAATCTGTCTTTCCAATACCTGTTGAAAAAACAAGTGAAACGTCGCCCACAGGCGTTAGGCAAGTTTCGGGCAAACAATACCATATCAATGAATTCGCAGAAATAGTATACCACAATTCGTCTTTGGGTTCCAATGAAGCTAATTTGTCGATAAATAATGAGCCGAAAAAATCTTCTGTTTTACAAAATAAAATAAAAAGTATTTTTTTAGGGATTTCAATGCGGTCATTTTACCTTGATATAGGCATTGTAATAAGAATTGTCGTTTTGTCTATGATGTGTTTACTTGTTGTGTTTCCTTTGAGTTCCTTAATATATCGAAAGGCCATTGATTCTATCTGCGAGAATGAAAGGTTAGATATGTTGTCTGTTTTCACGCAACAAAATATGAAATTAATGCAAACCCAGTTTGAGACATATGAAACGAGAATTGGGGTTTTAGACCAACAGATAGATGGCCTTATAAAAAGTGGCATTGATGAAAATGTCTATGGCAGCAACATTAAAGCACAAAGAGAAAGTCTTTATAGCGAAATGCAAAGATTGAAAGTCAAGTTGGAAGGTAAATTTTCTGTAGACTATTCAGCCTATCAAAATAAGATTAGTAATAAATATTTTTTAGTAAAATGCTTTACTGAGGTTTCCAAGTTTCATTTGTTTCCGTTTGTGTTTTTGTTTGTGCTTTTTCTACTCCTCTATCCGCATGTCCTATTGATTATTTTAAAAAAGGGCAAAGCATTTAAATATGCAATAGTTTCTACCGCGCGTTACCGTCTAATTATCGAAAGAAATTATTTAGAAAAGCAGAGCTATTTAGATGATTTATTAAAAAACAAGTACCCAGGAATTTACCCAAGCCTAAATAAGGTTAAAATGCACTCAGATCCGCCATTTTGTTCCATTAAGAATGAGTTTTTTACTAAGAGAAAACCAATAAATAGGGCAGAATTTGAAGCATCATTTAATGCATAAAAGATTTTGACTACAAGAGAGACATATTTCAAAGGCATTTTAAAATGTCAATTTTCAACCGATGCCAGGTTACCAATTGGTCCAGTTGATTACCAATCTAGATTTGTTTTAGAACCTAGGTATAGACTGTTTAATGCAGTGGAAATACAAAAGTCTGAGATTCCCGAATCAAACGCTTTAATGGAGTTGCCCTATGTCTTTCAAAAAATGGATACGGCCATTGAAATTTATACATTATTAAGACCAGAGGGATTCAAACGAAACGCTGAATCAGTTCTCTTGATTTTGGAAAATGAAAATCAAGCGTCAATAAACCAAGACTCTAACTTGAATCCATTAGAAGATTACATTGATGATGTGCAAATGGAAGCACACCACTACCGTTCTTTTAGTGCCCTTAAGGACAATATTAAACATGGTAAAATTACAGGTACGGCCTACTTCACGATCAAGGAATCAATTGATGTTCAGGGTAATGTAATCGATATTAAACAAGCACCCATGCGCAGCAATTTGTCTGATAGAAAAGGCTGTTTTTCTTTATTCACAGGAGGAAGATCGTCAATGGACTTTATGCAAGGCATGGGTCGCGGTTGCTCGGGAAGTGGTTGTTTCAATTTACTAAAATGGCTGTTGCTCTTATTGTTTTTATTGGCTTTGCTGTCTATGCTATTGAACAAATGCAACAACAGCAGTGTGCTACCTCAATCAGATCAGCCTCCCATACACGATACCGTATACAAAGAAGTTATTAAAGTTGAAACAGATACCTTGGTACTTAGTGACACCCTATCATTATTGGATTCAACCATAAAAACAAAATACGAAATGGTTCCATTGCCAAATGTCCAATATTATACTGGGAGCAGTTTGATGCTGTCAGAATCTGCAAAAGATTTGGAGCCATTGGCCAGGTATTTGGTAAAACATGAAAATTTACATGCCACCATTTATGGCCATACAGATAATGTAGGTAAAAGGCAAGACAACCTGAAATTGTCGCAAGACCGAGCAGAAAGTGTTAAGCAGTTTTTAATTAACCAAGGTGTAGAGGCAAGCCGCTTAACCGCTATTGGGAAAGGTGATACTGAACCAATAAGAGACAATTCTAAGCAAGAAGGCAGAATGCTCAATAGGCGCGTAGAGGTGAAGCTTGTAGAGCAGGAGACATCGGAGACACACAGAGTTATAAAAGATGAGTCTAATCATAACAAGCAATAATCTAGATGGCAGAACAAGTTTTTTATAAGGGAAGTTTTAAAGGGTTATTTGAGAAAAATGACCCCAAACACAGTGATAAGATTGTCTTTTCAAAAATACATTGGACTTACCTTAATATTGATAATGTAAGTAAGATTGGCAACTTCAATGTTGAAGAAAATAAAACCGCTGATTTTTGGTTTGCAGAAAAAATTGCCAATAAAAGTAGTTTTAATCTATTTAAAAAGGACAGGGTAATTTTTATACCTAGACTAGAAGATTTAGCCTACTCAGATGATATTTTCAATGTGCTGATTAAAAATATAAAATTTAATTTCGCCAATACAGATTTTGCAAGCAATTGGTTTGAAGCCAGCGGGGATATTTATTTCCAGACTCAGATTGCAAGGGATGTGGTAAAGGAAAAAGTAGTTGATAACAAGAAGATTGAAGAACAAATAACTCAAGTCGGTGGAGAGGGGATAGTAACAAATACAAGCGGAAGCGAAGGACTTGGTGCAGCAGCAGGAACTGAATCCGAAAATAATGGTTGTTGGCCTTTGAATAGTGGCTCTCAAATTTCCACCAATGACCCATTAGCAAATAGTCAGAACAGCAACTGGACTAACATTCTTGGAACTATCTTATGGATCATTTTACTTATTTATGCCTACACCCATTCAAAGCCGATATTTTATTTTTTATTGGCAGTTTCCATTCTATGGGGCATAACCCGCTTTTTCTTTAAAAATATTTTAGGCAGAATTTTTACTTTTATTTTAATTATTGTTTTGGCCTTTTACGCTTTGTCATATGTTTTCAAAAAAGGCAAAGAAATTATACCTGATCAAACTAAAAAAGGGAGTATTAAAGTAAATCCACCGAGGGAAGGTGACAAGAAACCCGGTTCAAATGAGAAGGATCTATTCAGCGATAAATCGATTAATTGGTACGACTTTTCAAGCAGTAATTACCAAGCCAATTATTCAACATCGACTCTATCTTTCCTGTCCACACAAGAGAAACATCAAGCCCTTGTATCTTCCATTAATGCCAATAACAGCGTAGACTATTTTAACCAAGTATACCAAGGCTTGAACAACTGCGACAGTAAAAAAGTGGACATGCTGGTGGATGTGTTTAAAGATTCCGCAAAAAGGATGCATTTAAATTCACTTCAATTGGCTGAAATGGTCACTACCTTTGTTCAAGAAATTCCTTATGTCTTGGTGCACGATGGAACTTGCTCGGATGCATCTAAAGCTGGTGGATTTGTTAGGGAATGGCATCAAGATTCAAAACCGTGCTTGGCCAATATCCCTGCCGGTGTTCAATCGCCTTACGAATTCATCCACAATTTAAAAGGCGATTGCGATACACGTACTTTGCTCGCCTTTACAATATTAAAGAAATTAAAAATCCCAGCATCCATATGGGTAAGCGAGTCCTATGGGCACAGCATACTCGGTATCGGATTGCCCTTTGCTAGTGGCTTCCATAAAAAAGTTGCAGGGGTAAACCATTACTCTGCAGAATTAACCTCCAAGTGCCGGATTGGTTTTGTCAGTCCTGATCAAAATGAAGAAAGCAATTGGGATATTGCAATATATTATCAACCTTAAAATATGAAATTAATTATTATAATTCAAGTCGCAGTAGCCTTCGTCATTGGCATAGGCTCATTATTTGTTCTCTATAGATTGTTGAACAATTATGTAAGGCGAAAATCAGAAATTGCAGAAACCAATACGGCATTTGCCATTTTTCAAGTGGGTATTTTATTGGCAGGTTCAATGATTATGTCTTCAGTGGTTAGTCCTGCGGTAAATGCCATCCGTTTCTTAAACCAAAGCGAGGTTTTCAATATTCAAAGTTGCATGACCTCTTTGGTTTATGTCGGTATATTTGTCGTTATTGGAATAGTTTGTACTATTATGGTTATTGCGGGCGGCGTGTTTACGTTCTTTCAACTAACACAGGTTAACGAGTGGGCGGAAATAAAACAAAATAATATTCCTACTTCACTCATTTCAGCGGCAATTATCGTTGGTCTCTCATTGATTATGGATGAGTATGTTGGTCATTTGTGTGAGGCTTTAATTCCTTATCCAGATGTTCTACAAATTCGTTAAGATTCCTGTGAATAGATTCAATTTATTTCTGCTTTGTATATGTTTTATTTGGAACACCATCGATGCTCAAATTTTGAACATCGATAGGGAGTTTGCTGCCGATTCATTGCGCAAGAATTGGGACTTTTGTGGCGGG
>JGI12421J11937_10000190_pt1 | contig 22693 bp, 16 predicted proteins | sample LakErihyJuly2011_2_FD_11937 | JGI IMG/M metagenome (IMG submission 11937)
CCGACGTGGCCCGCTTTTGCCGCATGATGGATGCCGGCGGAACCCTGGACGGGGTTCGGGTGTTTCGTCCGGAGACGGTGGCTCGCATGATCTCGGTGCAAACGCCGCCGAATCTTCCAAAACGCGGTTTGGGCTGGGACATTGATTCGCCTTATGCCGGTCCGCGCGGATCCCTCTTTCCGGTCGGATCGTTCGGCCATTCCGGATGGACCGGCACCTCCCTGTGGCAAGATCCCAGCAGCCACACCTGGGTTATTTTCTTGAGCAACCGCAATCACCCCACCGAAGAAGGCAACATCCTGGCCCTCCGCCGCCAACTCGGAACCCTTGCGGCTGAATCGTTGGTAGGAGTGGAATTTGGGACCCTGCGTTAGGGTTGGCCGCAGGGCCGATTCATCTGCATCTGAATGGTAGGGACGGTGTCTCACCGTCCGTTCCCTGGGCTGCCGGGCGAGGAGGGGATGGCCCGAGAGACTCGAGCCCTACCGGGGAGGTGGCAGCAGTTTGGTAGGGACGGTGTCTCACCGTCCGTTCCCTGGGCTTCACCAAGCTCATCCGGCATGCCGCCGAACCTCAGATGCTGCAATCGATCGGCAACTCCACCCTTGACCCTGTGAGGATTGCGGAGCCCGATATTTGAAACCCCTGATTTTGCCATGACACTTGGACTCCACCCGTCCCGGATTCGCCGGGGCTTCACCCTAATCGAACTTCTGGTGGTCATCGCCATCATCGCCATTCTGGCTGGAATGCTCTTGCCGGCCTTAGCGAAGGCGAAGGCGAAGGCCAATTCGATCAAGTGCATCAACAACGCCAAGTCGATGACGTTGTCGACCTTCATGTACTTGTCCGATCATGGCAAACCGGTGCCCTACAATGGGGCTGCGACCGCCAGCATGGACAATGCGTTATGGGTGACCGTGCTGGCCACCAACTATGGCGGCATTAATGCGGCCCGCATTTGTCCGTCGGCTCCGTCGGCGGCCGTTAAGTCCAAGCGTCGGCATCCCAACAGTGGTTCCTTGAACCAGACCTGGTTGTGGACCGGATCCAAGGGCATCGACTACGAGGCCAGCTACACCTTCAATGGGTGGTTTTACGGCGATGATGATCCGTATTTTAGCTCTCCTGATCAACGAGTGAAGAAGTACCGCAATGAGACCGATTGCCCGACACCGTCCAACACGCCGGTGATCGCCGACAGCAACTGGATCGATACTTGGCCCCAAGCCTCCGACCCACCGGCGCGAAACCTTTTCACCGGCGACGACTTCGCTGGAGCCATGGTCCGCCTGACGCTGCCACGCCATGGGAGTGCCGTCTGGGGGCGCAACCAGACCTTTAACCCGAAGGACACGTTGCCGGGCGCCATTAATTCGGGCTTTGTCGATGGTCACGCCGAATTAGTCCGGCTCGAGCGCCTGTGGAGTTTGGATTGGCACAAGGGATGGGTCACCCCGACTAAGCGTCCGGGCAAGTGAGCCGAAGCCGGAGCCCGCGGCCGATGTCACCAGTTCGTAGATTGTGCTCCGCGAGCCCCCTGGGGCACGGTCTTGCAATGAAGTTCTCGGTCCTTGTGTGCGGGGTTCTCGGCCTGCTGTTGGCTGGTCACTCCTTTGCGGCGGAGGTGCGGCCTCTGACCCAGGCTCATTCCCACAACGACTACGAGCAGAAGCGCCCGTTGCTGGAGGCACTCGATTACGGGTTTTGCAGCGTCGAGGCCGACGTGTATTTGGTGGAAGGCCAGTTATGGGTGGCCCATGACCGCAAAGACCTGAAGCCCGACCGCACGCTGAAGTCTCTGTATTTGGAACCGCTGGCCGAGCGCGTCCGCAACCGGGTGGGGATTTTCGCCGATCCCAAGGCGCGTCTGATGTTGCTGGTGGATGTGAAAGGGCAGGGGCCGCAGGTGTACGAGCGCCTCAAGACGGAGTTGGCACCGTATGCGTCGATGCTCACCCGCTTCCGCGATACGGGCGTCGTGACCGGTGCAGTCACGGTGGTGCTCAGCGGAGACCGCGCTTGGGATCTGGCCCGCGCAGACCGCGACCGCTGGTGCGCCCTCGACGGTCGCATGAGTGACCTCACCAATGCTTCTCCGACCGGTGTCACCGGGTCCTCGACGCCCCCCGCTTCTCTGGTTCCGTTGGTGAGCGAAAGTTGGCGAACCCTCTTCCGCTGGGACGGCGATGGCGAGATGTCGGCCTCAGACAGTGCGCGCTTGAAGGGGTTGGTGAGTCAGGCCCATGCGCAAGGTCGGAAGATCCGCTTCTGGGCCCTGCCCGATCGTCCTGAAGCGTGGAAGCTGTGTCGCGACGCGGGCGTGGACTTGATCAATACAGACAAAATCCCCGCATTGTCGGCGTTCTTGCGGGGGCAGCCATTGCCTCCGGGAAAACCACCGATCGCTGACGAAAACTAATTTCGCTCGGGGCCGGCGCTGTACTGGCCGGCGCTGTACTGGCCAACGTTGGCCGACGTTGGCGACGTTGGCGACGGGTGTCTCCACCGGGCTTATTTCAGCGATTCTGCCTCGGCGCGGGCCCAGCGGTCGGCTTCGAGGATTTGTTCCAAAGTCGGTTGCTCAATGACTCGGTGCGCCTCCATCACGCGCGTGACTAGTTGGGCAATCCCCGTGAAGCCGAGTTGGCGGGCGCAGAAACGTTCCACGGCCACTTCGTTCGCCGCATTGAGCACCGCCGGCAAGGTTCCGCCGATTTCACCAGCGCGTCGGGCCAATCCCAGGGCTGGGAATCGATCCGTATCTGGTTCTTCGAAAGTGAGTTGGCCGATCTTGGCGAAGCTCGTCTGGACGCGGTCGCTGCGGAGGCGTTCCGGGTACAACAGCGCGTATTGAATCGGCAGGCACATGTCCGGCGTGGACAGCTGGGCGATGATGGAACCGTCGACGTACTCCACCATAGAATGCACCACGCTTTGCGGGTGGACGATCACCTGAACCCGCGGCATTTCGATGTCGAAAAGCCAACGAGCCTCGATCATTTCCAAGCCCTTGTTGAAGAGCGTGGCCGAATCGATGGTGATTTTGCGACCCATGACCCACGACGGATGCTTGAGGGCCTGTTCGACAGTGACGGCCTCCAGNGCCTCCTTGGGCCACTTCGTCGCATCGCGGAACGGGCCGCCCGAGGCGGTGAGCCACAAGTTGCGCACCGATGAGGCAGGCTTGCCGTCCAAGCACTGGAAGATGGCCGAATGCTCACTGTCCACCGCCAAGACTTGAACTCCATGGGCCTTGGCCTCGCGCATGACGATCTCGCCGGCCATCACCAGGATTTCCTTGGAGGCGACAGCGATGTCCTTACCGGCTCGGATGGCGGCCAAGGCGGGCTCTAGGCCGGCCGTGCCCACGATGGCGATAAGCACAATGTCTGCCTCGGGCAGCGTGGCCAGGCGGATGAGGGCATCCGGGCCTGTGAGCACTTCGGTGGTGTTGCCCAGTGCCGTCCGGACCCCCTCGGCTTTGCTGGCGTCATGGATCGAGGCCACCCGTGGGCGGTGCTTGAGGCACTGTTCGATCAGGAGATCTGCATTGCCTCCGGCAGCCAGTCCGACCAACAGGAGTCGGTCCGGTTGGTCCTCCACCACCTTGAGGGTGCTGGTGCCAATCGAACCGGTGCAGCCAAGCAGGACGACGCGCTTCATGTGTCCGCCGAGTCTGGGGGTGGATCGACTCCAGCGGCAAGAGCCCGCGCTTCGACTTAGGAATCACTGAAACCTTGGACTGGCCTTGCTGGTCATCGGGAGGGTAAGTTGTTTTCTTAAATCGCTGAAGAAATGTCTGGCTGACGCGTCTTTAAGCGCATTCCTAGTGCGACAACGCCTCCAACTACTGTCCTCGACAATGGAAACGAAGAAGATCTGGTCCCGTGCCGTCCGCTCCGCCGGTAGCTTTTTGGCCGCCCTCGTGCTGAGTTCGTCCGCTGCGCAGGCGGCTCCTGAATTGAAGGCCGTCTCCCTGGACGACTGCCTCAAACTGGCTCTGCAGAAGAACTTGGACATCCGGATTGCGTACTTTAATCCGCGCCAGTCGTTGAGCCAGTACCGTCAGGCCTTTGCTGGCTACGATCCCTCTATCGGCATGTCTGCGCGCCAGAATTTCCGGACTAGCGCCGGCGTCGGCAACCCGGGCGACTTTATCCCTCCGGGCGGCGAATCCTGGGCTGAGAACTACTCGGTGGGGCTTCAGGGCTTGGCCCCCACGGAGACCGGTTTGCGCTACTCGCTGCAGAGCGGAATGACCCGCAACAACAACGTCTTCTTTGCCACTCCCAATCGTCCGGAAATCAATTCCGGCTTTTTTTATAGCCCGTTTGTCAGCCTCGACCTGACGCAGCCGTTGTTGCGCGATTTCTGGATCGATTCCACTCGCATGATGGTGCAGGTGAACAAGATCGGCATCGGACGTTCCGAGCAGGGGGCTCGCCGTCAGGTGATCACCGTGGTCGCTCAGGTGGCTCTGGCTTATCACGACCTGATTGCCGCCCGCGAAAATGTGCGGGTGCAGCGCAAGGCCGTGGAAACAGCTGAACGGCGTCTGGCCGAGCAGAAAAAGCGGGTTGAAGTCGGAGCACTCGCGCCGCTCGATGAGAAACAATCCGAGGCCGAAGTCTATCGCGCCAAGGCGGACCTGCTCCAAAGCGAGGCACGCCTGGGCGATGCCTCCACCAATCTCCGGAATTTGATCAACGACGACCTAGGCGGCTGGGATAACGTGTTGCTCAATCCCACCTTGATGCTGACCGCCGAACCGGTGGCCTTCGACAAGAAGGACAGCTGGCACAAGGCCTTGACCCAGTCGCCCGACATTGTGGATGCCCGCCTCCAGCTGGATTCCCAAAAAGTGCGCCTGAAGTTCACCAAGAACCAGCTCTTCCCGCAGCTCGATTTGCTTGGCGGCTACGGCGTCGTCGGAGCCGAACCCTCTTTTGGCATGGCCCTGCAGGATATCGAAGACCGGAAGTTGCCCAATCACTTCGCTGGGATGCGCCTGAACTTCCCGCTCAACAATCGCAACGCCCGCGAGACCCATAAGCAGAACAAGCTGGAGCAGGAACGGTTGCTGCTCAGTTACAAGCGCATCGAGCAAAACCTCATGCGCGACATCGATGTTTCGATTCGCTCGGCCAAGACCGCCTTCGAGCGCGTCAATGCGGCCCGCAAGCAGCATGAATTNGCCGCNCAGGCGCTGGATGCCGAAGAGAAGAAGCTCGCCAATGGCAAGAGCACGGCCTTNCAGGTGCTGCAAATCCAGCGCGACCTCACCAGTTCCGAGGCCAGCGAGATCAGTGCTCTCTCCGACTACAACAAGGAGTTGTACCGACTCTCCCAAGCGGAGGGCGATATTCTCAACAAACTTGGCATTGTCTTGGACATCCGCTGATCGGTGCCAAGGCTGCAACCACGGAAATTGGAGTCCACTCAGGGGTGGCTCCTCAGGAGTTGAAACCATGAAACGCTTCCTTCAAATCGGATTCGCTGCGACTGGCTTGCTCCTTGCGACCGTGGGGCTCCAGGCACAGGGGACTAAACCCCTGTTCGAAGAGAAGTTTTCGTCGGCCAAAGTTGGCGAGGTGCCCGAGTCTTTCATGGTCTTGGACGGGCAGTTCGCGGTCCGTGACGAGGAGGGAAATCGATTTCTGGAATTGCCCGGGGCTCCGTTGGAGTCCTTCGGAGTGCTCTTTGGTCCTAATGAATCCGATGGGGTCGAGGTGACCGCGCGCATTCTGGGCACCAAGAGCGGGCGTAAGTTTCCCACGTTTGCCGTCGGGCTCAATGGCGTCGGCGGTTACAAGGTGCGCGTGGCGCCGGCCAAGAACGCCCTCGAGTTAGTAAAGGGTGACGACATCAAGGCTTCGGTTCCGTTGAAGTGGACCAGCGGTCAGTGGACTCAATTTCGCTTGAGCGTTCGTAAATCGGGCACCGGCGTGCGCATTGTCGCTAAAGTTTGGCAGGGCGATGAAGAGCCGAAGGAAGCTCAGTTGCAGCACGACGAGTCCGAGAAGCTCCCGCCGGGCAAAGCAGGTGTCTGGGGCATGCCCTTCTCTGGAACCCCGATCCGCTTCGACGACTTACGCATCACGGCCGCACCCTGACTGACTGCCGCTGTAGCGCGTCGTTGTGATGCGTCAGACCGAGGTCCGATGGGGTCAGCGAGTCTGTAGGTCTGTGAGGCTTGCGCGAAAACGTTTCAGAAACTGCGGCATTCGAGCATTGCTGGATTTCTCCAATCCGCCGAAAAAAGGGCATGGAGTTTTCCGTTTCATCGCCCCTGTCCCGTCTCGCTTGGGGCTGCCTCGGTGCCGCACTGCTGGCTGGAGTCTCCCTAGATTCCACAGCTGCGTCGCCGCTCTCCAATCGCGAGACCGTGGGTCACAAGGAGGGCGGCCGCTCGGTCACTCCGGTCAACCAGACCCTGACCCCGCTGGGGCGGCAGATCGAATTGACCGGTTTGCGCCCCCAAGCTCTGGCGCTGTCCCCCGACGGGTCCCGATTGCTGGTCTCGGGCAAGACCAGCCAGTTGTTGGTGCTCAGCCCGGTGACCGGCGAAATCCTTCAGCGCGTGGCCCTGCCTTCCGAGCAGGTTAATGAACCTCAGCCCGCGGTGCCGTCTCCCAACATTCTCAAGCCGGACGCCAAAGGTCAGGTGAGCTACACGGGTCTGATTTATTCACCCGATGGAAAGCGGGTCTTCCTGAGCAACGTCAACGGCAGCCTGAAGGTGTTCCGTGTGGATCCCGATGGCTCCATCATCGCTTCGCACTCGCTGCCGCTGCCTGCCGCTGGAGCGCCGCGGCGGAAGGAAGAAATTCCGTCGGGCTTGGCCATGAGTGCCGACGGCCGCCGCCTCTATGTCTGTGCCAACTTATCGAACCGACTCCTGGAACTGGACGCGGACACGGGCAAGGTCCTTCGCGAGTTTCGTGTCGGTGTGGCTCCCTACGAGGTGGTGCTCGTGGGTGACGCGGCCTATGTCAGCAACTGGGGAGGGCGTCGCCCAGGTCCGGACGACCTGACGGGGCCGGCCGGCCGTGGCACCACCGTTCGCGTAGATCCGGTGCGTCACATCGCTAGTGAAGGTTCGGTTTCCATTATCGACTTGAAGGCCTCGACCGAATCCAACCCGCTGGAGTTGATCACCGGGCTGCATGCCTCGGCCCTGGCGGTGTCACCCGATCGCCGCCATGTCGTTTGCGCCAACGCCGGCTCGGACACCCTCAGCGTCATCGATACTCGGACNCGCACGGTGGTGGAAACCATTTGGGCCAAGACCAATCCCGCGGACCTCTTCGGAGCTTCGCCCAACGCCCTGGCCTTCGCTCCCGATGGCAAGACCCTCTACGTGGCCAATGGATCCCAGAATGCCATCGCGGTCGTGCGATTTGATCCCGGTGATCGGGAATCCCGGTTGGCGGGTTTGATTCCGGTGGGCTGGTTCCCGGGAGCATTGGTTCACGACACCGCGCGCAAGCAACTCCTGGTGGCCAATGTGAAGGGCATGCCCTCGAAGATGAAGAAGGCCGACACCGCGGCCGAAGGATTCAATTCACACCAGTACAACGGAACCCTCTCCATGGTCCCGCTGCCGAGCCGGCGTCATCTGGGCAAGCTCTCGGAGACGGTGTCCCGCAACGTGCGTCGTGAGGCGATTGTGGCCTCCCGGTTGCCGCCGCGGTCCGGGGTGAAGCCACGGCCCATTCCCGAGCGCATCGGCGAGCCCAGCGTCTTCAAGCACGTGATTTACGTCATCAAGGAGAACCGGACCTACGATCAAGTCTTAGGAGACGATCCCCGGGGCAATGGCCGCGCCGACTTGTGCATCTTCGGCGAAAAGATCACCCCCAACTTGCACAAGATTTCCCGCGAGTTTGCCTTGTTGGACAACACGTACTGCGCCGGAATCCTGAGCGCCGACGGACATCAGTGGTCCACCACGGCCTTCGCAACCGATTACATGGAGAAGTCCTTCGCCGGATTCCCGCGCAGCTACCCGGACGGCATGGGCGAAGACGAGGATGATGCCCTGGCTTATTCTCCGGCGGGCTTCATCTGGGACAATGCCCTCAAGCACGGCAAGACCTTGCGCAATTACGGCGAGTTCGCCGCCCCGACCGTTCGCTGGCGCGATCCCAAGAAGAAAGGTTCCATCTCCTATCTGCCGTGCTACCGGACCTGGAAGGGCGAATCCGACGAAGTGATTTTCTCCAGTCGGGCGATGGTGCCGACCCTCATTCCGCACACTCCGACAAACTATGTCGGCTGGGACATGTCGGTGCCCGACCAGTACCGTGCCGATCACTTCATTCGTGAACTCAAGGCCTTTGAGGCCCGTGGCGAACTGCCCAACCTCATCCTCATTTGCCTGCCCAACGACCACACTAGCGGCACCTCCGCAGGCCAACCCACGCCGGCTTCCTGCGTCGCCGACAACGACTTAGCCTTCGGTCGTATCGTCGAAGCGGTCAGTCACAGCCAGTTCTGGAAGGAGACCCTTATCTTGGCCATCGAAGACGACCCCCAAGCCGGTTGGGACCATGTCAGCGGCTACCGGACCACGGCGTTTTGCGTCAGCCCCTACAACCGGCGCGGTGCAGTGGTCTCGACCCAGTACAATACCACCAGCCTCATTCGCACTATGGAGCAGGTGCTGGGCATGAAGCCCATGAACCAGTTCGACGCCAGCGCCACGCCGATGTTCGACTGCTTCCAGGACACCCCCGATTTCACCCCGTACACCGCGGTGTCCAACACCGTGCCGCTCGACCAGATGAATCCGCCCGCCAAGGCCCTCTTGAACCCCATCTTGCGGCGCGATGCTGAGGTCTCGGCCCGTTTGAACTTCCGCGAGGTGGACAAAGCTCCCGAAGACGTCCTGAACCGCATCCTCTGGAATGCCCTAGCCGGCACGGAGCGTCCCTACCCAGAATGGGCCACCACCCCGGATGCTGACGACGACGACGATTAGCCCCATGCTGCCCGTCCAATGAGCGACGAGGCGTTTCGTCCCCCGGGGGATTGTCCGGTGTGTGGTGAGTTTGTTCCGCGCAAGGCCGTCGCCTGCGCCGGGTGCGGCGCCTCGCGGGATTCTGGTTGGAACGAAGAAGCCAGCGTCTCGGGCCTCGACCTGCCCAACGACGAGGAGTTCGACTACGACGACTTTGTCGCCCGTGAGTTTGGTCAGGGGCGTCCCAAGAAACCCGATCGCCGACGGTTCTGGACTGTCGTCGGGTTGGTGCTGATCCTGGCCATGGCGGCTTCTCTATTGGCGATTTTTCGGTGGCACTGAGTGCCCGATAACGCCGCGGGAAACGGGTAAAAACCTTCATCCATGCACCCGTTGACAAAATGAGCCCAGGTTTCGACCAAGGGAGACCGGGCAGACCCGGGACCGCGGGTGCACCCTCTCCTCAGCCATGAATCGTTGCCATCGAACCCTGTCGAGTTTTGGAGACGGTTGTTGGCAGGTGATGTTGCGGTTCGGGTTCTTGTGGCTGCTGCTGGCTCCGGAGGTGTTCGGAGATTTCCAGGGGTCGACTCACCTGGTGGAGTTGGAGACGGAGGTTCTGAAGTATTCCAAGGAAGCGACCACGGGTCCCATGGCCCAGTTGATTCGAAAGATTGAGTCCGGAACGGTGCGCCTGGAGTGGCACGCCAAGTGGGGTTGGTTGCCCGCTTTCCAGAAGGCCTTGGGTGTGGACCCGTCGTCTCAAACATTGGTCTTCTCCAAGACCTCGCTGCAGCGCGAGCACATTCATCCGGCCAACCCGCGGGCCATTTTTTTCGGTGATGACATTTACCTGGGCTACATCCCCGGTTCGCCGTTGGTAGAGGTCTCCGAGGTAGATCCGCGCCTCGGAGCCATTTTCTATGCGGTGGAGCAGAAGCCGACCGAGAAGCCGGTCATTCAGCGGATCGACAACTGCCTGGAGTGCCATGCCTCGTCGCGGACCATGGGGGTTCCGGGGCACTTGTTCCGATCGGTGGAAACCGATCGCCAGGGGATCATGGACTTATCAACCGGGATTGAGCCGGTCGATCACCGCACGCCCTTGTCTGATCGATGGGGTGGCTGGTATGTCACCGGGACGCATGGTGCCGCCCAGCACCGGGGTAACCGGATGGGAGAAGAGTTCGCACACGCCAAGTCCAATCCCGCGCTGGGCGGCAACAAGACCCGCCTCGACGAGTATTTTGATCCCTCAAAGTACCCCTCGGCCGGCAGCGACATCGCGGCCTTGATGGTGCTCGGTCATCAGGTGCACCTGCACAATTTTATCACCCGCGTTCACTACATGGCCGTCCAGCACTTGGCAGCCTACGGACATGTCGACTACCTCAAGTCGCCGGTCGAAGGCCTGGTGAAGCAATTGCTCATGGCCGAGGAGGTTTCGCTCGAGTATCCGGTCCGCGGCAATCCTGAGTTTGTTCGGGCCTTTGAGAAGGCGGGTCCGCGGGACCACACGGGGCGTTCCCTCCGCCAATTGGACTTGCAGAAGCGCCTCTTCAAATACCCCTGCAGCTTCCTCATCCACTCCGAGGCCTTCCGCCGATTGCCCGATCCGCTCAAGCAGAAGATCTACCGTCGCATGGCCGAGGTGTTGAGCGGGGCCGATGCTTCGGAAGCCTTCCGCCGGTGGTCCGCCGAAGATCGCGTGGCCGTCCGAGAAATCCTCACCGAAACCCTGGAGGATCTCCCGCCCGACTGGAAGAGCCTGACACGGCCCTCGCGCTGATCGATTTTAGTGGGTCTGGCCGAGCCAAGCCCAGACGTCCGCGGGTTCGTGGTAGTCAGGGATNGCNTAGTCGGCACCGGCCTCGGCAAGGCGCAGGAGTTTGGATTCATCCCAACGGCCCGAGTGCCAGTGTTCTTCGTCTGCGGCCACCGCGATGGCCCGACCTCCGATCGCCTTGGTTTCGGAAATTTCCACCGCGCCATCCCCGAAGGAGATCAGCGAACGGAGCGGATCTAAGCCATGGGCTTCGACAATGCTTCGGAGGGCATGCCGCTTGTGGAAGGAGGTGTCGGTCAGGCCGGTGGGTCCGTGGATGCGTTGATCGAAAAAGTCGCGGACTCCCAGGCAATCCACCTCGGCAGACACGGCCGGCCGTGGCGTTCCGCTGACAATATGCAGCGTGGCACCGGCCTGACGGAAGTGCTCCAGGAAGGCGCGCGCGCCGCGCACCATGTAATGGTCGGCCGTGTGGGTTCCATCACGAATCGAATCCATGCGCTGGCGGATTAATAGACCGAGCCGTTCCTGAAAATCCTCCTGATAACGCTCGGGATTCCACGGGGTGCCGCCACGTTCGGTGACCAAGGCCCCGAGGCGTTCCATCTGATGGATGCTGGGTCGGCCATTGAGCGCCCAAATTTCCTGGTGAGCGATGGTCGAACGGCTGTCCACCGATTCGTCCGGGGCAGGGGGCAGGTGCTCCATCCATTGCCGCAGCATTACTTCACCCCAACCGGCGCGAATGAACGACAGGGTTCCGTCCCAGTCGAAGACAATATGCAGGGAGTTCATGCTAGAGGGTTACAGGCAACCCGGTGCGGATCGATTCGGCTTCGGCCTCGCAGACGACGACGGCGGCTGCGCCGTCGTCGGCGGTGACCACCGTCGGTGCCTTGCCAGCGCGGATGGAGTCCACGAAGTGTTGGATTTGACCTGCGTATCCGTTGGGTCCGTCGAGTTTCAAGGTCTCCGCGGGCTGGCCTTCCACAAAGCGGCGGAGGGCCTCGGTGCCACGAGACGAGTCGTAGTCGAGGGTAGCTCGTTCGAGCACCACGGTGTAGGCCATGCAAAACCCGAAACCCGGGGTCATGGCCCAACTGCCCTCGGCGCTCACCACCGCACCGCTGGCGGTGTCATACTGGGAGACGACATGGTCGATGCCGCCGCTGACCTTGGTGTGGCCTCGCGAAAAGACTCTGGACGGGTGCCCGAAGCAGTGCCGGATGAAGTCCACGTCGTGGATATGCAAGTCGAGCAAGGCCCCGCCGGAGTCGGCCGCATTCAAGAAGTGCCCGTGTCCCCAGCCCGGTGCCTGGGCCACCCGGCGGAACCGGGCGCTCAGCACTCGGCCATGCTGCCCGCCCACGATGGCGTCATGGGCCGCCTGCCATTCTGGCCAGAAGCGTAGGCACATCGCCGGCATGAGGAAGACCCCGCGGGTCGCCGCTTCGCGGGCCGCGTCGGCCAAACGCCGGCCTTCCTCGGCCGTGCGGGTCATGGGCTTTTCTACCAGCACGTGCTTGCCGGCCTTCAGCGCGGCGATAGCCAGTTCAATATGGGTCTTGGTCGGCGTGGTGATGTCCACGATGTGAATGGCCGGGTCTGCCAGGAATTCGGAGACATCCTGGTAGGCGCGCACCTGTGTCATGTCCAACCGTACCCCGTTGGGGTCGCCCACGTTGCCGCCGACCCGGGTGAGGTCGCCATCCAGGTTGCGTCCGCTGGGGTTGCAAATGGCACCCACCGAGGTACCGGGCACATGGGCCAGCGCCTGAATGTGGGTCGCGGCCATGAATCCCAGCCCCAGGAATCCGAATTGCAGTGTCATTGGCTCTAGGCAATCACGGGCCGCAGTCGAAGACAATCGGGGAGGGAACTCGGTATGAACCTCTTTTCCTGCGCAGTTTGCGCTTCCGGTCCGACGCCGGGCAGGGTGCAATGAACTCGATCCCCGGGATGAGCATCGTCAATACCATGTTGGGTGTCGTCGGCGCGGCGCTGGCGGTGGTGGGCCTTTGGGCAGCCGCCCCGGAGCCGGCGGCAAAACCGTCTGTCGATCCGGCGTCGCACTGGGCGTTCCAGCCAGTACGCAATCCAGCGCCCCCCTCGGTCGCGGATGTGGCGTGGTGCCGATCCCCACTGGACCGATTCATCTTGGCCGGACTTGAGCGTCAGGGCCGCAAACCCGCGCCGGAGGCCGACCGCCGAACGTGGCTTCGTCGAGTGACCTTGGATCTCACGGGGCTGGCTCCGGTTCAGGAGGAGATTGAAGCCTTTGAGCGGGATTCTTCACCCAATGCCGTCGAAGCGGTGATCGATCGACTCCTCGCCTCGCCCCGTTACGGGGAGCGTTGGGGCCGGCATTGGCTGGATGTCGTCCGGTATGCCGACACCGCGGGCGAGACTGCCGACTATCCGGTGCCGGTGGCCTGGCGCTATCGGAACTACGTCATCGATGCCTTCAATGCCGACAAACCCTACTTCGAGTTTGTTGCGGAGCAGATCGCCGGGGACTTGTTGGCCCGGCAAGGTCCCCGTGAACGGTATGCCGAACGCGTGGCGGCCACCGGATTCCTGGCCATTTCTCGGCGGTTCGGCTTTGACTCGGAAAATTACCACCACCTGACTCTCCAAGACACCATCGACACGATGGGTCAGACCTTTCTGGGTCTGACGCTGGGTTGTGCCCGATGCCACAACCACAAGTTCGATCCGGTGCCGTTGACGGATTATTATGCGTTGTACGGGGTGTTTGAGAGNACGCGCTTTGCTTTCCCAGGGTCGGAACAGAAGCAGCGTTCGCGGGCGATGGTACCGCTGATCCCGCCTGAGGAGTCCTTGCCGCGTTGGCAAGACTACGAAAACCGGGTGGCTTCTCTCACACGAACGGTCCAGCGAGCGGGGTTGCCGGTGCCCTCGGCGTTGCTCCGATCAATCGACGACCTGGATGGCGATTTTGAACTGCAAGCTCCGGCTTCGGGCGGCAGCAAGGGAGTGCTCGTGCCGCCTTGGGTGTATGACGGTCCCATTGCTGTCACCACCGAGGCACAAAGCCCCTTCAAACACCGTTACCCGGGCGGCCGCGTCGGGGCGTCCATTCCTGCGGGGGCCCAGCCGTGGCACCTGGGCCAAGCCTTGCACCGGTTAGGGCGATCGGTGCGCGAAGCCCACCGCCTCTCGATCAATCTCGATTTGAAAACCGTGCCCGATCCGATGGTGGGCTCGGGTTCACACCGCTTCTGGGTGGGACATGACGGCGGCAAACCTGCTCTGGAAGTACTCATCTCCGCTCAGAGCCTGTCCCTTCGCACCGATTCAGAGATTCAGGTCCCTCTGGGACCGCTCACCCCAGGTTCGTGGGTAAATTTGCAAATCGACCTCGATAAGAAGGCCCGCACCGTCTCAGTTCGCCTGGGGACGCCGGGATCCATTCGGTCGGTGGGTCCGCAACGGTTGTCCCGCGACTGGGATGGCGTCATCGACTTCATGGGTCTGGATTCCGGGGCCTCCGAAGCGGGCGTTGTGACAGGAGCGGCCGCCGCCGCTGCGCGTCCTGGGCTCTATTTGGACAACCTGGCGATCCAGCCTGAGCGGTTTGCCCCGGTGTCCACCGAGGTGGCTTCGGCGCCCCAAGCGTCGCCGCTAGAACAGTCACTGTTAGAACGCGATGCGCTGGAGCGGGAGTTGGCCTCGTTGCGCGGCATTGATGGTGGATTCGAAGGACAGAAGGCTGGATCCCCACCCGCCAAACCGTGGCGTCCCGGGCCCAATAGCCGCGTCCGGATCCGAACCGAGTCCCAGAGTCCCGTTGCTGGGTTGCTGCCTCGGGGAGGCCTAGGCATTCACATGCCGGGAGGTCCGGCCTACGACGGCTTTGGTCAGAGCCTTTCCCCGGCCTGGAAACGCGAGCAAACGTCGCGACTCCACGCCGCGTTCGATTTCCGGTGTGGCGAGGTTCCGGCCGGTGGCGGCGGAGAACCTGAGGGCACCTGGCGATTCTACCTCGGTCACGGCGCGGGCACCTCGGCGGCGGTGGAGCTCTTCTGGTCCGGCTCGGAACTCTTTCGTATCGATGGAGACCGTAAGGAACTGGTCGCACCGCTGCGTCGCGGCCAATGGTATCAGGTGGGATTGGTCCTCGATTTGAAGGGCCGCCGCTACGAGGCGACATTGCGAGGGAACGCTGCCGGGGAAGCCAGCGCCCCGGTGGTCTTTTCGGGCGCGCTTTACTCGGGTTGGGATGGCGCGATTGATGATGTCTTTATCGACAGTTATGGGCATCGACCCGGTCCGAAGCCGGCGCTGGATGCTGATAATTTTGCCGTTCAAGAAGCCCCGCTATTGACCGGTGCTACGGCGGTGACGGTCGCCGAAAATTCAGGAGCCATCGAACGCCGTGGCCAGCGACTGGCCGAGATCGAGGCCCGTTTAAAAACCCTTCAGGCAGGAGCCGAGGCAGCGGCCCGTGAATTAGAAACGCTCTTGGTGGAAGGTCCTTTTCCGTTGGCCTATGGCGTGTCCGAAGGCACTCCTCGGGATGCCGTGGTTCAGGTGCGGGGCGANCCCGACCAACCTGGCCAGCGTGTGCGGCGGGGCGCCCTGTCAGCACTGGGCTTGAAAACTATGGCCCCGGCTGTGGCCACGAGCGGACGACTCGAACTGGCTCATTGGTTAACCGACCCGGCCAATCCGCTTCCGGCGCGAGTGATGGTTAATCGGATTTGGCAGCAGCACTTTGGTCGCGGCCTGGTGACCTCGGCCAACGATTTCGGCCTCCGGGGACAGGCTCCAAGCCATCCGGAGTTGTTGGATTATTTGGCNTCGGAATTCCGTCGTTCGGGCGGGTCGATCAAGGCCTTGCATCGGCTCATCCTGGCGAGTGCTGTGTATCGNCAGCGCAGTGAACCGGAGCCGTTGCTGNCCGAAAGTTCTCCGGTGCGCTCCGTGGCCGATGCCTCGTCCTGCCCGGTGGATGATCCTGCTTCGGCCGGTGCACNCGCTGGGGTTCGCNNCGGTTCCGCTGNAGGGGACTCCGGGGACGGGTTTTCGCCATTCCCNCGCCGCCGCCTNGGTGCCGAAGAAACCCGGGACGCCATTCTAGAAGCCTGTGGTGATTTGGATTTGTCGGTCGGAGAGGGCCATCCGTTTCCGTCGCCCACCCGTTGGGGGTATACCCAGCACGGCCCGTACGCGGCCTCGTACGATCACCACCGCCGCAGCGTTTACCTCATGACCCAGCGCATCCAGCGGCATCCGTTTTTGGCGCTCTTTGACGGGGCCGATCCCAACGCCAGCACCGCGATCCGCCGCACCACCACGGTGCCTTCGCAGGCACTGTTTTTTCTTAACGACCCGATGGTGCATCGAGAGGCCGAGAACCTCGCCCGTTTAGCCCGGACTCACGAAACTGCGGAGGCGGCCCAAGCGGCCTGGGTATTTCGGCGAATTCTCCGCCGTTCTCCGGAAGCCGCTGAAANGGCCGACATCGNCGGATTTTTGGCCCAATACCGGAATGCCTTAAAATCACCGGGCTCGCCGGACGCCAGTGTCCAAGCCTTGTCTGCGTGGATCCGGGTCCTTCTCGGAAGTAATGAGTTCCTGACCGTGGATTAGCCCGAGGCCCCGCCCCCTGATTTGCCATGAACCCTCACGCAGCCTTTGATCCCCGCCGTCGCGGCTTTTTGCGCTCCATGGTCGGCGGCTCCCTGATGTTCCCGGGCATTGTCGGAGACCTTCTGGCTCGAGAGGCGGGTCTTGGGAGTGCCAGCTCCGATCCGCTCATTCCCCGCGCGCCGCATTTCACCCCCAAGGCCAAGCGGGTGATCTTCCTCTACATGAGCGGCGGGGTTTCCCATGTCGATTCGTGGGATCCCAAGCCCCGGTTGTTCGCCGATGCCGGCAAGACGGTCACCGTGGATGAGTTTCAGGGGCGCAAAGGCAACTTCACCATGTACGCCAAGCGGCCTCAGTGGGATTTCGCCCGACACGGCCGCTGCGGCACCGAGGTGAGCGGTCTCTTTCCCCACATGGCCGGCTGTGTGGACGACTTGTGCGTCATCCGGTCGATGACTTCCGACCACACCAACCACTACGAAGCCACCCTGGGCATCCACACCGGTTCATTTACTTTTGCCCGCCCCAGCATCGGATCTTGGGTCAGCTACGGCCTGGGCACTGAGAACAGCAACTTGCCGTCCTTCGTGGTCATCGCGCCCAAGAGCCCGTATGCCGGAGGGCAGGTCTGGGCCAGTGACTTTCTGCCAGGGGCCCATCAGGGAACTTGGGTGGTGCCGGGCCAGGAGCCGGTGGCCAATTTGCGCAGGCGGTCCCCGTCCGAAGAACTTCAGGCCCTAGAAATGGCGGCCATGAACCGCATGAACCTTCGGCATCGGGCGGCTCGCTCCGCCGATCCCCTTCTGGCGGCCCGGATGAAGTCCTTCGAGACGGCCTTCGGCATGCAAATGGAGTTGCCTGAACTCTTCGACCTGTCCCGCGAAAGCGACGCCACCCACGCTTTGTATGGCCTAGAACGGGGGAGCACCCGGGGTTTCGGTTGGCAGTGCTTGGTCGCCCGCAGACTGGCCGAACGGGGTGTGCGGTTCATCGAATTAATTGATTCCGGTTCCTCCGACAACTGGGACGCCCATGGTGACATGACTCTCCATAGCCCCTTGGCGGCCAATGTCGATCGACCCATAGCCGGCCTGCTCAACGACTTGCGTCAGCGCGGCATGCTCGAAGACACTCTAGTGGTCTGGACGAGCGAATTTGGCCGGACCCCCTTCAACGCCACGGCCGATCACCGGGGGCGCGAGCACCACCATTGGGTCTTTTCGTCGTGGATGGCCGGGGCTGGCGTGAAGGCCGGGACGGTTTATGGAGCCTCGGATGATCTGGGCATCCGGGTGGCCACCAACCGTGTCCATGTCCATGACTTCCACGCCACAATTCTCCATCTCCTCGGGTTCGACCATGAGCGGTTGACCCATCATCACAACGGTCGGGATTATCGCCTGACCGATGTGGCAGGCGAGGTGGTAAAGGGTGTTTTGGCGTGAGGACGGACCCGTCGAAGACGACGGTTGGAGCCGTGTGAGAAATTTTGACGATTTACGCTCCCTTTAGGCCTCCGCGTTTGACATTGTTATCAGCCCTTCCTTAACTCACCCGCACTTGTTCCCGAGGCCGTCGCTTTCCTGAGCGTGGCTAACGGAAAATCCAGAGGACACCGTGGCTGCCAAAGACGATTTTCTGCTCGAAACCATGCTCGACATGGGTCTCACGACTCATGAAGCCGTCGAAGAGGTGCGTCCCGAGGCGGAGTCCTCAGGCGAAGGCGTTGTAGACACCTTGGTCAAAACCGGACGGTTGGAGCCGTCGCTGGTCGTTATGGCCAAATCGACCTACTTCGGTGTCGAGATGATCACCCTGTCGGAGATTCGTCTGACCGATGAGGTGATCAACGCCGTGCCCCGGCACGTGGCCCGCAAGTACAATGCGGTGCCCGTCGCTGAGCAAGACGGCACCGTGGTGGTGGCCCTCTCCGATCCGTCAGACATCGAAGCCATCGACGGACTTCAGGTCTCCCTGGGTAAGACCCTCGAGTACCGCGTGACCAGCGAGGCAGACCTCACGGCCGCTCTCGACAAGTACTACGGCAGCAGCAGTTCCGGTGGACGCGGCGATTCCGACATCGCCCGGATGATTCAAGACATCACCGAGGGTGAGGTCGAGGTCAGTGCGCTGAGCGGCGATGTGAAGGCCGATAGCGAGGCCCTCGACGCAGACGCACCCATCATCCGACTGGTCAACCAGATCATCATCGACGCCTTCAAGCTCCGGGCTTCAGATATTCATCTCGAGCCCATGGGCAAGCGTTTTCGCCTGCGCTACCGCATCGACGGCATGATGACCGAGATGAAGGATATCCCGAAGCGGCTGCAGGCCCCGGTGATCGCCCGTCTCAAGATTTCGGCGGCAATGAATATCGCCGAGAAGCGTATTCCTCAAGACGGCCGTATTCAGACCAACGTGGGCGGCAAGGTGATCGACCTTCGCGTTAGCGTCATTCCCTGTTCCCATGGCGAATCCATCGTCATGCGTATTTTGGACAAGTCCGGCCTTCGGCTGGGCTTGGCCGAGTTGGGGTTCATGGCCGACGATCAGGCCAATTTCGAGCGGATGATCGCCTTGCCCGACGGCATCCTCTTGGTCACTGGCCCTACTGGTTCGGGCAAGACGACCACGCTTTACAGCTGTCTCCACTATATTAACCGCCCGGACCGCAAGATCATCACCGTCGAAGACCCGGTCGAGTACATGCTCGCGGGCATTAACCAGGTCCAGGTCCACGAGCACATTGGTTTCACGTTCGCCTCGGCGCTGCGATCCATGCTCCGCCAGTCGCCCAACGTCATCATGTTGGGAGAAATCCGCGATATGGAGACCGCGACCATCGCCATCAATGCGTCACTGACCGGTCATTTGGTTTTTTCCACGCTGCACACCAACGATGCGCCCTCGGCGGTGGCCCGTCTCATCGACATTGGCGTGAAACCCTTCTTGGTTGCGTCGTCCGCACGCTGCCTGATGGCCCAGCGTCTGGTCCGCAAGGTTTGCAAGAAGTGCGCCGCGCCGCACACCCTGACCGAGCAAGAGATCGCTGGCTTGGGCTTCACCCCGGAGCAGGCCGCCGCGGCCACCGCCCGCAAAGGCAAGGGCTGCCCCGAGTGCAACAAGACGGGTTGCAAGGGGCGTTTCGGCCTCTTCGAGATCTTTAACATCAACGACGAGGCCAGAAAGCTCATCTACGACAAGGTTCCTTCCAACGTGCTTCGCAACCGCGCCCGCGAAATGGGCATGCGCACCCTCCGTGAAGACGGCATGCGCAAGGTCTTGGCGGGCGTCACCACGGTGGATGAGGTCGTTCGGGCAACCGTATCGGAACACTGATGCGACTGACCAAAACCATGACTGGCCCTGCATTTGCTCTATTGTTTAAGGCGGCCCCGGCCCTGATGGGTCTTTTTCGCCCCCACCGATCTTAAGAAACTTTCCGAACCGACCCATGTCCTACCAGATGTCCGATCTGTTGCAGTTGATGGTCTCCGAAGGCGGAGCCGACTTGCACATCCGGGTGAACATTCCCCCCGTCATCCGCATCCACGGCATTCTTCAGCGCGTGGATGGTCCGCCGCTGCGCCCGGAGGACACCGAGGAGTTGATGCGTTCCATCACCTCCGAAGATCACATTCAGCAAATCCGTGAAAAGGGCGGCGCCGACTTTGGGTTCGCCTTCGGTGAGTTGGCTCGCTTCCGTGTCAGCGCCTTCAAAGAAAAGGGCAACTTCGCGTTGGTGCTCCGGCAAATTCCTTCAAAGCTCCTGACCATGGAGCAAATCGGTATCCCGGAAACGGTTCGGGCTCTGATTAATAAGCCCCGCGGTTTGGTCCTGGTGGTGGGTCCCACCGGTTCAGGCAAGACAACCACGCTGGCTTCGCTGCTCAACATCCTCAACGAGGAGAAGGACGAAGCGCACATCATCACCATCGAAGACCCCATCGAGTACTACCACAAGCACAAGAAGGCGGTGGTGACTCAGCGAGAGGTCAATGTCGATGTGCCCTCGTTCGCCGAGGCGCTGCGTCGCGCGTTGCGTCAAGATCCTGACATCATTCTGGTGGGTGAGCTTCGCGACTTGGAAACCATGGAAGCGGCCATCACGGCGGCCGAAACGGGTCACTTGGTCTTCGGAACCTTGCACACCACGGGGGCAGCCAAGACCATCGATCGTATCGTCAACGCCTTTCCCCAGAGCCAGCAAGAGACCATTCGCATCCAGCTCTCCACAGTGCTTCAGGGGGTGATTTCCCAGTTGTTGGTCGCTCGCGTTGATAAACCCGGCCGGGTCGCGGTGTTCGAGATCATGATTAACACCCCTTCGGTGGCGGCGCTAATTCGTGACAACAAGACCTTCCGAATCCAGTCCGACATCCAGACCGGTTCGAAGCACGGCATGGTCACCCTCGACAGCTTCCTTTTGGACAAGTGGCAGGCGGGTATGATTTCCGAAGAGGATGTTGTCACCAAGTCGATGGACCCCTTGACCATTAGTCTGAAGCTGGACGAACTCCGCGCCGCCAAGGCCGAGACCCAAAGCCAGAGCCGTAAGTAACCCCTCACCGACCCCTCACCCGCCATGGCCGAAGCAATCTCCCATCCACTCATCGCGCTCATCCGAGAGCGCGGGCTCTTGGACGCCCTGCAAATCGAGGAGATCGGTCAGGAGGTGCAGCGCAGCGGCAAGTCGGTGATCCAAATCCTTCAGGATTACGGGTTGCTCGACCTCGATTCCATCCTCCAGATCATGGCCGATCATCTGGGGACCATGGTCGTCAGCCTAGAGGCCGACACCATTCCTCAGGATGCCATCGCGGCGGTGCCCAACGAGACGGCCCGGATGTATCAGGTGGTCCCGATGGCTCTTTACGGCGACACCCTTCAAATTGCCCTGGCCGACCCGCTCAATCCTCAGACGATGGATGAGTTGGGCTTCTCCCTGAAGTACACCCTGCAGGTGGTCGTGGCCAATCCGGCCGAGGTGGCGGCCTGCATCGAGAAGTTTTATCCGGCACAGGCCGATCTCGGTTATACTTCCCTGCTCAAGGAACTGTGGGTGGACGTCGAGGCGACCAAGGAGGAGGAAGGCCCCAAGGGGTTGTCCATTTCCTTGGACGACGCGGTCAACGACGTCCCCGTAGTGAAGTTCGTTAATCTGGTCCTGATGCAGGCTGTGCAAGACCGGGCCTCGGACATCCACTTCGAACCCTTCGAAGAAGAGTTCAAGATTCGCTACCGTGTCGATGGTGCCCTCTACGAAATGGCGCCGCCACCGAAGCATTTGGCCACGCCCGTGACCTCGCGTCTGAAGATCATGGCCAACCTGAACATCTCCGAGCGACGGCTCCCTCAGGACGGGCGCATTAGCACGGTCATTTCAGGCAAACAGGTCGATCTTCGTCTCTCCACGCTGCCGACCGCTTTCGGTGAGTCGGTGGTGCTCCGTGTTCTGGACCGAGGGGCCGTGCAGTTGGACCTCAAGACGTTGGGTCTGCCCAAAGATGGCTACGACTTCATCGTCGAGACCATCAACCAGCCCAACGGCATCTTCACGGTCACCGGGCCCACGGGCTGCGGCAAGACCACGACCCTTTATTCCTGCCTGCGGCACATCAACCAGATCGACACCAAGCTCCTCACGATCGAAGACCCGGTAGAGTTCGACATCGAGGGGATCATGCAGGTGCAGGTCAATGAATCGGCCGGCATGACCTTCGGCAAGGCCCTCCGCGCCTTCCTGCGTCAAGATCCCGATATCATCATGCTCGGGGAAATCCGCGACTTGGAGACCGCGCAGATCGCCGTTCAAGCATCGCTGACCGGTCACTTGGTGCTGTCCACGCTGCACACCAACGACGCCTCGGGCGCCGTCACCCGTATGGTGGATATGGGTGTAGAGCCCTTCCTGATTTCTTCAACGCTGCTGGCGGTTCTGGCTCAGCGTCTGGTCCGCCGCATTTGCACGAGCTGCCGCACACCCCGTTTGAGCCGAGCGAGTCGCAGTTGCAGAACATGAGTTTGTCGGCCCACGACATCGGCGACAAGGTGTTCTACTACGGCCGCGGTTGCCCTAACTGCAACGACACCGGCTACAAGGGGCGCAAGGGCATTTACGAGTTGCTGGCCGTCTCTGATGCGATTCGCAACCTCATCAACGACCGAGCTCCGACCGTTGTGGTCCGCCAGAAAGCCATCGAATTAGGCATGGTAACCTTGCGCGAAGATGGCCTCCGCGGTATTTACGCCGGCGAGACCACCGTCGAAGAAGTGCTGAAGTACACCTGATTCCGTCACCTGATTCCGTCTGGATACTCCGACGA
>JGI12421J11937_10000192_pt1 | contig 22540 bp, 15 predicted proteins | sample LakErihyJuly2011_2_FD_11937 | JGI IMG/M metagenome (IMG submission 11937)
TAAATTTTAGTCCTAAAGCTGCAGGAAACGCTCTAACAGTTCCGGTAATGGCTGCGCCTGCTATTGTTTCGCCGAATTCGGCATTTTCAGGAGTTACAATGACTACTGCAGCAGCATCTGTAACCATGCCAGTTGTTGCGATTTCAACAAATACTACTGAATCTAAAACTGCAGATGTAAAATCAAGTGATGTGCTTTATGCACAACCGACTTCGTATGGATACCAATTAATTGACAATGAACCAAAAGTGATTATGAAAGCATACAAAACTTCAAATCCTGCAAGTTTTATGGCAAAAAAAGGAGCGATTCAAGGAGTTCTAGTAGCTAAAGACAAACAGTGGTTTTTTGAATATTATCAAGACGATAAATTGATTTCAGAAAAAATAGAAGTTAAGTTTTAGTTGTCAAAATAAATTTTATAATCTTAAAATATAGTTATGAATCTGACCATACAACGCAACAATATTGTTCATAGAATTTTAGATATTTCGGATGAGAAATTGCTAAATCAAATAGAAGAATTGCTTGATAATGATATTTGTACCTATACAACGTCTGGCAAGCCACTTTCAGTAAAAGAATATAGAAATCATGTAGAAAAAATAATGAGTGTTTCAGATTCTGGAGGTTCGGGTTATACGACCGCCGAAGCAAAAAGTAAATTAAAACGCAAATGAAACCCGTAATGTGGTCAGAAAATGCAGTAGCTTCTATGCAGGCTATTTATGATTATATTTTCGCAAAAAGTCCTCAAAACGCTGATTTTGTTGTAGATACTTTGTTTGATTTGGGTGAAAATATAAATATTTTTCCTGAAAAAAATCCAAAAGAACCGCTGTTTAATTCTGACAAAATTAGGTTTTTCCTCAAATGAAATAACAAAATAGTTTATAGAATTGAAGAAAATAGAATATATATATATTGGATATTTTTTCAACTTTGCAGGATTATAGAAAAGTAGAAATTTAATTTTTTAGCTAGTTTCCAACCCCCATTTCGAACATCCATCCTCCAATTCCCCACTCAATATCCATACTTATCTTTCCAGCGGTTTTTCAAGAAATCTCTTGTCATTTTCTCTCGTGAATTATTTCCAGGATTGTAAAGCAGTGTTTTAGAAATAGCATCTGGAAGAAATTCTTGTTCGGCAAAGTTATTGGCATAATCGTGAGAATATTTATACTCATCGCCATAACCTAATTCCTTCATCAATTTGGTTGGTGCATTGCGCAAATGTATGGGTACTGGCAAATCGCCGGTTTGCTTTACCAATTGTTGTGCAGTTCCAATTGCCAAATATGAGGCATTACTTTTGGGTGAAGTAGCAAGGTAAATGGCGCATTGGCTCAGTATAATTCGGCTTTCAGGATATCCAATGGTAGCAACTGCCTGAAAAGTGTTATTGGCCATAATAAAAGCCGTGGGATTTGCATTGCCAATATCTTCACTCGATAAAATGAGCATTCGTCGGGCAATAAATTTTACATCTTCACCACCTTCAATCATGCGGGCAAGCCAATATACAGCGCCATTTGGATCACTGCCTCGAATCGATTTTATGAATGCTGAAACAATGTCATAATGTTGCTCACCAGTTTTGTCATACAAAACGGTATTTTGTTGCACGAGTTGGAAAACGCGGTCATTTGTGATTTCAATTTCGTCTTCATCAGATGCGTTTATGATCAGTTCGAAAATATTCAATAGTTTGCGGCCATCACCACCAGAAAGTCGCAGCAACGCTTCTGTTTCGGTTAGTTTTATATTTTTGGTGGCTAAAAAAACGTCAGTTTTCATTGCACGGTGCAGAAGTGTTTCTAANTCGTCTTTGGTAAACGCGTTCAAAACATACACTTGACAGCGCGACAATAATGCGGGAATTACTTCGAAACTTGGATTTTCGGTCGTGGCACCAATAAGGGTTATCCAACCTTTTTCGACAGCTGCCAATAATGAATCCTGTTGCGATTTGCTAAAACGATGAATCTCGTCAATGAAAAGAATCGGATTTTTTGTCGTGAAAAGTCCGCCACTCTGTTTTGCTTTTTCAATCACCTCCCGAATATCCTTTACACCAGAATTGATAGCACTCAATATATAAAAAGGACGCTTCGATTCTTGAGCGATAATTTGTGCCAAAGTTGTTTTTCCAGTTCCCGGAGGTCCCCAAAAAATCAGGGACGGAATAATCCCTTTGGCAATTTGTTGCGTTAATGAGCCATACGGTCCTACTAAATGCGATTGACTGATGTAATCTTCTAACTTTTGAGGGCGGATTCGTTCTGCTAGTGGTGCTTCCAAGGTGATTGTAGATTGAAGATTTTAGATTTTAGAATCAATCAATTACAAATTTATGATTTTAATGAAATAGATTTTAGTATTATTCACAAACATATTAAAAGTCTTTGCTCTTTTCTCTGTTTTTATATCTGACAAAATAGCACTCAATTGCTTTTGGATGTATTTTTGATTTGTATTTTTATGAACCAAAACCTAGCACCACAAAACCAGAACTCCAAATGACCGACATTCAATTTAAATGTTCCAATTCAGTCATAGCCTTTCCGCTTCTTTTCGTGGTGTTCTTATGGTTTTTGTATTGGTTGGAAATTCGATTTGATTTTGACTTTGTTACAAACGGAATTTTTCCAAGAACACTATCCGGATTGCAAGGCATCGTTTTTAGTCCTTTCATCCACGCTGATGTTGAACATTTGTACAATAATTCAGTTCCCTTACTGATTTTATTGGCTGCTTTGCGGTATTTTTATCATAGACAATTTTATGAAGTTATTGTTTTGGGAATATTACTTTCGGGATGTATAACTTGGGTAATTGGAAGGGAAAATTACCATATTGGCGCTAGTGGTTTGATTTATGTATTGGTTAGTTTTATTTTTTTCAAAGGAATTCAAACTAAATATTATCGATTGGTTGCACTATCTCTGGCTGTCGTGGTAGTTTATGGAGGATTAGTTTGGTATGTTTTTCCTAATCCCGAGATTTTGGGAAAAGAGAAAATTTCGTGGGAAGGGCATTTGGCGGGATTGATTGCCGGTTTTGCTCTTTCGATAGTGCACAAAACGCCAGAGTACAAGAAAATAATAAAATACGAATGGGAACATCCTGATTTTAATCCAATGGAAGACAAGTTTATGCAGCGTTTTGATGAAAACGGTAATTTTGTAAATCTTCCAATTGAAGAAGAAAATGAGATTTGTGATTTTGAAGAATTGAATTGAATTATTTTGTAGTTTTGTAATCATAAAGTTTTTAAAATGAGCGCCATCATTACTGACATCAAACAAATCGATTTAAAAGGCAGCTATACGTATGCCGATTATTTGCTTTGGGAATTCAAAGAAAGAGTAGAGTTGATCAAAGGGAAAATCTTCAAGATGAGTCCTGCTCCAAGCAGATCGCATCAGGAAGTTTCTAGAGAATTGACCTATTATTTGAGTCGAAGTTTTAGAAATACTTCTTGTCATTTTTACGTAGCACCTTTCGATGTTCGTTTGATTAATTTTAAGGAGAGTACAAAAGACAATCAAATTACTTCAGTAGTTCAACCTGATTTATGTGTTATTTGTGATCCGAGCAAGCTTGATGATAAAGGTTGCATCGGTGCACCAGATTTGATTATTGAGATTCTTTCCCCTGGAAATTCAAACCGCGAAATGACCTTAAAATTTGATTTGTACGAGGAAAATGGCGTAAAAGAATATTGGATGGTCAATCAATCCGATAAAACAATTTTAATTTATGTTCTCAAAGAAAATAAATTTATTGGTTTAAAACCCGTGATTAGAAGTGGTAAAATTGAAAGCCCAACATTTCCGGACTTGAAATTTAGTGTCAAGAATATTTTCAAAGAATAGTTTTTCAGTAATCAGTGGTCAGTTGTTAGTGGTCAGTTTCGGAGTAGTCTGAAATCTGCCATCTGAAATCTGCAATCTGCAACCTGCCATCTGAAACCTGAAATCTGCACTCTAAGTTCTCTGTCTTACTGCTTCGTATAAAAAAGCACCACAAGCTACTGAAACATTTAGCGAACCAATTGTTCCAAACATAGGTAGTTTTGCTTTTTCATCTACAATTTTCAGCACCGAAGGATTGATTCCTCTGTCTTCTGAGCCCATTATGATAGCGACGCCTTCTTTTAAGTCGATATCATAAATATTGTGACCTGTTTTTTCTGTGGCAGCAACGGTTTTTATTCCTGAACCTTGGAGATAAAATATGGCATCTTTGATGTGTTCTACTTTGCAAATAGGCACATTAAATACCGCACCAGCCGAAGTTTTTACGGTGTCGCCATTCACGGGAGCGGAACCCGCTTTCTGAACGATAATTCCGTTTACACCAGTACATTCGGCAGTTCTGATGATAGCACCAAAGTTCCTCGCATCCGATATTTGATCCAGAATCAAAAACAACGGTACTTTTCCGGATTCGACGGTGGCATCAACTAAATGTTCTAAGTCAATAAATCCTATAGGTGAAATGGATGCGACAGCTCCTTGATGATTGTTGGGTGTTAAACGGTTTAGTTTTTCGACTGGAACATAAGAGAAATTCACGTTGGCACGTTTCATAACCTTCATTAGGTCTTTCATCAATTCACCGGAAATTTCTTTCTGAATGAAGACTTTATCTACTTCTTTTCCTGCTTGAATTGCTTCTATAATCGCTCGTATCCCAAATATTAAATGTTCTTTTTCCATGGTGCAAAGGTATTAAATTAAAAAGGCCAGAGAAGTAGTTCTCTGGCCTTTTTTATTATAAAACGTAATTTAAGCTACTTTATTTTTTTGCAGCATCTACTTCAGCAAGTGGTATTTGAAATATCATTCTGGCATCTAGTGCTGGGATAACAAGATCTGCTCCAGGCATTATTGGATTTTCTCTTCCGTCTTTTCTGTTTAATCCAAGACCATTTCTAGCCATATCAAAAGAAGCAACACCATCACCCCATAATTCAATTCTTCGATACAATAAAATTTCATCGATCAAACTTGTACCACTTCTTGTTGATAAACTATAACTTGGGTCCCTCCTAGTATTCAAGTTGAATAAAACTTGCCTTGCTTCGCTATCTTTGCCTTGTCTTGCCAAAGCTTCTGCTTTGGTTAAGTAAAACTCAGTGTTTCTTAGATAAATATAATCACCCGTAAAAACTCCTGGTCCACCATCAGATATAAATTTAAGACTGGTATATTTTGGAGTAACATCATAGTGAGCCCATGTTCCCGGCACGATAATAACGCCATCAGCATAATTCTGCTCTGCAAACCATTTACGCCTTTTGTCCGTGATTGGTATCAGGTTGAATAAATTAGAATTTACAGTTTTAATGTGATTCCAACCACTATATCCATCATTTATTTGGCTTGAGTGTGAGAAAAACGATGAATAAACTTCAGATGTGCTTTCTGTTACGTTTGCTCCCCACAAAACTTCGGATAAAGCTAGATCATCAAAACCATCAGAAACACCACTACTTATGCTTCCTGTATTCATTGCTATATCTGCATATCTCTCAGCCTCGGCCCAGTTTTTATAAGTCAAATGATATCTAGCTAAGTAGGCCGCTACTACTGAGGCATCAATTTCTTCGTTTGATGCTCTACTATAATTTTTAAGCCCATTGTAGGCGAGATTCAAATCTTGAAGAATAAGTGCTTTCACTGCACCTACTGTCGAGTTCGGTTGTCCAACAAAATCTCCAAAGTCAATTGGTATAGCTATTGTGTTATCAGCAGCTGTAGTGTGTTGATATATTCTTATCAAATAAAAATAGGCAATGGCTCTATAGGTATACGATTTGTATTTGAAGTTTAATGTCGCTTGTGGGGAATCATCTGGGATAGTATTAATGATACTATTTGCATTATTAATAACTTTATAAAAGAATTTCCAAATGAATTCAGTATCTGCCGAATTAGCAACAACATTGCTATAGTTGTTATAGCGACCGAAGTGAGTATTAGCACTCATGTCCATATCCCCACTTCGTAAATCCATACCAAGGTCTACACCTTTAATACCAAAATGAGTTACACCTGCTTCTCCATCTCGTAAATAAGATAAGATAGCCCCATCAAGAGCTTTAAGACCAACTGTTCCTCCTGCACTCGAAATAGCTGTCGCATGTGATTCTGTCAGGTATCGTTCGTTTGCAAAATCACGTTCAAAATCTTCACATGAAATTAAAAGTATAAATGCAAGAGAAAATACAAAATACTTAACGATTTGTGTATTTAAAAATTTTAGTTTTTTCATAATGATTTAATTAAGATTTATTTTTGCTCCAAAAGCTATTGTTCTATTTGCACTAAATTCAGGAGAGGTTGCACCGGTAGAATTAAGACGCGGATCATAACCTTGTCTTGCACTGTACAATAAAAAGGCATTATTAATTGTACTATAAATTCTAACAGATTCTATATGCGATTTTTTCATAAATGCAGTTTTAAGAACATAACCTAAGTTAATATTGCTTAAACTCAAATAACTTAAATCTACTAAATAGAGGTCTGAAAGACTGTATTGAAATGGACTTAATGGATCCATTCTAGGCAAAGTTGCAGTCGGGTTATCAATTGTCCATGTTTTATTATAATCAGGGAAATTTGTTACCTCGGCATTAGCATTTAATAGCGAAAAATATTCGTTATCTATACCATATCCACCCATTTGATAGGCAAATTGAACTGCTAATGAAAAATTGCCTACTTCAATATTTGTCCCAAAACCTCCTGTAGCTCTAGGAATTGCTTTTTTATTTAAAAATTCTCTACCTGTATTTACAGCAACCGAATATGTTTCTGTAATTATACTATTTCCAGTAGCATCTTTGGCATGCCATTGCGCATTTCCATTTAATGGATTTACACCAGCATTTTTCACCATATAATAATCGTAAATACTTCTACCTACCTGTCTTCTAAAATTTCCATTCTGTATAAATTCTTGTGGAAGTTCTGTTAATTCATTATTAAGTGTTGAAAAATTCGCATTGATATCAATATTTATTTTGTTTTTCTTGATAGCATTCCAAGTAATCTCAGTTTCAATACCACTATTTACCATGGAACCGAAATTTCTAGGAGTTGTAGCCTGACCAGTTGATAGTTGGAGTGGATTATTAAATAAAAGGTCATTAGAACTTTTTCTGTAATAACCAACCGATAAGTTTACTCTATTGAATAGGCTCATTTCTAAACCAATATCGAAACTAGCGGCTTTTTCCCATGTTATTTGTTTATTTCCTAAACTAAACAATTCTTGAGTTAACAAACCGTTGCTTTCTCCTATTTCATATTGATTTTCATATGCCACTAAATTACGAGTTGAAGTACCATCGTAAAACAATCGATCGTTTCCTGTTGTTCCGTAGTTAGCTTTTAGTTTAGCAAAGTTTATAACTTTTGAATCAGTTAGAAATTTTTCATTACTTAAAATCCAAGAAGCACCTGCAGACCAAAACGTTCCCCATCGTGCATCTGGGTGGAAAACTGAAGAAGCATCATGCCTAGCAGTAAGATTTAAAAAGTAATTATTATCTAAACCGTATACAAATCTAGAAAAATATCCTTCCGTTATGTAGCTGGTATCGTAGTTTATGGAAGAGCCATACACTGAAGTATTGCTTAATATTGGGCTAAAATTTCCTATAATATTTCTTTTATAGAGCGAAAGTGTTGTAAAATTTTCTTCGTAGGTCTCGTGTCCTAATAAAACATCATAACTATGACGTCCGAAAGTTTTTTTCCAGGTTAACAATTGTTGATTTGTAAGTGCTGAAAAATTATCTCTTCCATTTTCTAGTAATCCATTATTTGATAATGCGAATGCACCAGCTTCTGGTTTCGTAAAGTTTGTGTTCTTTGTGTTTTCGGTTAAAAGGTTTACAACATATTCGAATTTTACATCGAAAGGTAAATCAAGCTTCGCTCTGAAAGCAGAATTATACTGGTCGCGATCAAATGTCTCTATTGAATTTTCTATTACTGCAAGAGGGTGTTCTCCTGTAGCATACCTTCGGGGCCCTCTTGAAGTCCCATTTGGAAAAAGTTGAGTAGTACCAAAGTCATAGGCTATCCCACTAGGATTATTTGCGTTTGGAATCGGGGCCCAATTTTGATCATACTTATAAACTGGAAAAATTGGAGCAATTCTTCTTGTCCAAAAGAACGCATTTGCATAGTTTCCAAAACCATCATTTGGTACGAATTGACTGCTAGATTTGGCATAAGAAACGTCTCCACTTAAAGTCAATACTTTGGCAATTTTAGATGAACTTAATTTCAAGCGGCCGGTATTTCTTTTAAAATTACTTCCTAAAGTATATCCGTTATCGTTTTGATTACCCAACGAAAAATAATAGGATATGTCTTCAGAGCCTCCGGATATATTTAAATCGGTTGAATTAAACACCGCATCATCTCTAAAAAGAGCATCTTCCCATCTGTCATTCACCAAAAGTTTCGCTGCGCTATTAAGTTTTCCTGTAATTGGGTCAACCAAAGTAGCATTAGGAACATCGTAAACATTGTATCCTAATTTAGGAATCAGATTAGTAGAAGCATATTGTCTAGCTTGCGCAATGGTTATAGGTGTGCCCGCTGCCGATTTTCTGTAAAATTCTGAGTTTGCAAGGACACTATGATACGATTCATAAAACTCACCTGTTGTTTTAATGATATTGTATTCTTTAGTAGCTCTTTGGGTACTTCCAATTCTAGTATCTAAACTTATATTGGTTTTATTTTTTGAACCTTTCTTAGTAGTTATTAACAAAACACCATTAGATGCTTTATTACCGTATAGTGATGTCGAAGAAGCATCTTTAAGGACGGTAGTAGATGCAATATCTTGTGGGTTAATACTGCTCAAACTTCCAGAATAAGGTACACCGTCTAAAACAATAAGCGGAGCGCTATCTCCATTTATAGAGCCAAATCCTCTAATTCTAATGACAGGATCAGCACCAGGTTGACCGCTTCCTTGAATAATTCGCAATCCAGCTGCCAAACCTTCAAGTCCCTGAGCAGCGTTTGAAAATGTAAGATTTTCGATTTGTTTACCGCTTATTACACTCGTAGAACCAGTCAGTGATGCTTTTGATTGGAAACCATAGGCAACAACAACTTCTTCTAATTTTTGTGAATCATCTTGCATTTTAACAGTAATTTTGGTCGAACTTGCACTAACTTCTTCAGTCTTCATGCCAATAAAGCTAATAACCAAGACTTGGCTTGATGTTGCTTTAATAGAAAATTTTCCATCAAAATCTGTTTGTGTTCCAGTTTTAGTTCCTTTCACTAATACGCTCACGCCTGGTAGTGGCAATCCTGCATTATCAGAAACAACTCCTGAAACAACTCTTTCTTGCGCAAAGGTAATTTGCGCCACTAGCACTAATAAAAGCACTAGAATTCCATTGAATTTTAATTTCATTTTTTAATAATTTGAATTAGTTAAACAAAAATCATAATAATTTGTTAACTTTCCAAACATTTACATATATATTTTATGCATGAATACATTTTTTAACATTTTAACAGATAATTGGTCTTTTGTTATATTAAATGTTTTTTTTTCGGATTAAAATTCATTATTGTAATTTGTATTGATAATCATATTTAAAAAATTTAATCTTTTTTATTTTTATTTCTCCCTTAAGTTAAGGTTAATATATATTGCTCGTTTTTGTGTTCGAACGGCCATAACTAGTTTAAAACATATTGTTGGACTTCATAGTATATGTTGTTGTCTTTGTAGAATCTATAATTTAAAATAATATGAACGTATAAATCAGGGTAATCCTCTGCCGTTATTATGTAATAATTACTATCATGAAATTAGCATGTAAAACTATTCTCAGTACATCTTGTAATCAATTAGACCTTTAAAATGGAATAATTCATTAATTACATTACGATAACTATTTATGAAATAACTATAACTTTTTAGATGCAACCCAGTAAAGTGGAATTTGATTGTGGAATAATGGTCACTAGATTAAGTTGAAAAGATATGTTGCGCAAAGCTATTTTTTATCTTTCTCTTTTTAGCAATGTAAATGGTTATAGCAAACTTAACTAAATTAAAAAAGCCGTCTCAACTATTTTTGAGACGGCTTTAATAAAATGTGCTAATTACTAATAAAAGAGTTAATTTTCAAATTTTCATCTCTATGTTATTCTTTAATAAACTTTTTGGTAATTGAATTTTGGTCTCCCTTAAAGTTTAGAAAATACAAGCCGTGTTCTAATTCGGAAATACGTAACCTATTGCTATTTTGGGCATCAAATTCTCTAATAACTTTACCCAAAGTATCGTAAACCGTAATTTTTTGTAATGCAAAGCTTGATGGTAAGCTATAATTGATATATTCTTTAGAAGGATTTGGATATAATTCAATAAAATCACTCTTTTCAAAATTTGAGGCAGATAAAGACATATCATCTAAACCTGCAGCAATTAGACTAAAATCCTGTGTGCCCGCTATTAAAGTTCCTTTATTTGTGACTTGTATCGTATAGGTTCCGGCTGGAGCATTTGGAATATATACTTTTTCTACATTGTCTACATTATTGTCAGAATTTTGAGTAGCAGGATTGAACAGAGTAGTAGGGTCTAATTTCCAAGGAAAATAAACAGTGCCATTTGCGTCGATGATTTTAAGATCTAGATTATTAACTAAGTTGGTTGTTCTATTATCTTCCACGATTGGAGTAACTACTGCGCCAAAAGCTACTGGATCAGTCCACGCTATGGCAACACTCAATGCTCTTGGTGTAGAAATAGAAACATTTTTAGTATAAACTACTTTGTCTGTTAAAGTTGTTTCAAACAACAAAGATGTTTTTCCGTTAGAACTTATCAGTTTAGCGGCTTCTTTGCCATTAGCTAGTCCCCAGCCATATTCATAATCAGGTCCATTTGATGATCCTGTTTCGTCAGCAGTATAACATAATAGACCTCTAACGGTGGCTGCCTTCATAAAATTTTCATTTAAATTCTTATAATGCTGTTGCAGAAGCACTATTAAACCACTAATAGCTGGCGCTGCCATTGATGTGCCGCTTAAAGTAGCATAGGTGTTATCTGTTAGAAAATTGCAAGAATATACGTTTACTCCTTTTGCACTAATGTCGGGTTTTATTCTTCCATCATCGGTAGGTCCATAATTACTAAAAGAGCTCATAGTAACGCTAGAAGGTCCAGTATATGATGAAACCGTATTTACAGCCGCAACAACAATAGCGTTTTTAGAAACAGTTGCTCCAGTAAGCATATCAAAACCACCTTTAGCAAAAACTTGATTGAGCGCATTATTTCTTGAATTGCCTGCTGCGAGCACTATTTGATAATAGGGGAATATTTCCGATATTTTGTCAAAGTCAGCAGAGGTTTGATCGTAGTAACCAAATCTTGACGTTGGAAAAGTATTTGTAATTCCATAACCGTAGGAATGATTGGATATTAAAAAACCATCCGCTGCGAATGAGGTCATTTCAGCGGTATCATTATCCCAAAAATAAGTTTTTGCGTTAGCTTGAGGAGCAAAACCTTTAGCCCTTGGAACAAATCCTTTAGCGCAAATAGTACCTGTTACATGCGTAGAATGTTCGCTGAACGAAGTTGCGCCATCTCCAAATTCGATCTTTGGTCCTGACAATTCTTGATGTGTTTCCCTAACTTTTCCACCATCCCAGACACCAGCAGTTATCCCAGCGCCAGTTAAAGCAAGTCCTAAATCGCCATTTGGTTGTAACGAATTTGCACGAATGGTCACTATCGATTCATCATTTGCGGTGGTATAATAAATGGGAAGTCCATTATAAATACGTTGCAACGAAAACTTTGTAAAATCAGTTGAACGATGATTTTTTTTGTAATTATGAATCAATTCCTCTTGGATATTGTGTTCTTCAATAAACTGTTCTTTTAATAGACTGACCTTGCTATTATCATAGGTAGCAATTATTTTTTTTCTTTCCGCTAAGTTTTGTGCCAACGATAGTTGGCAAACAAAACATAAAATAAATACTTTTCTCATAACTAAATGTTTTAATAAAAAAACCTCCCTGCGTCCATAAGGAAGGGGAGGTTTAATTGTATTAAATAAGGTATTAATACCCTGGGTTTTGCTCTAAATTAGAATTTAAATCTCTTTGAAATTGAGGTATAGGTAATTGCCATTTAAAATTTCCTACAGGAATAGTTAATGAAGCAGCTTCTACTTTTGTACCTAAGCCATTTGCATAATCACCTTCTACTGCATTTCTAGTCATAGCTAATCCTAATCTTTTCAAGGTAAAGAAACGGTCCATTTCAAACGCAAGTTCCAATCTTCTTTCTAGCATAATTGCATTTAATAAAGCTGCTCCAGTTTCTGTTCCAGCTACGAAAGGACTGTATCGTTGAGATCTTACAGCATCTAAATGTGCTAAACCTCCACCATTCAATTTGTATTGCGCTTCTGCCATGTTCAAATAAACTTCTTCTAAACGAATTACTTTAATATCTACAATCGCAGGGTTTCCTGTTAGTCTACCATCATACTTTTTAATATGATTGTAAATATTGCCATTGTAAGCACTTGTTGTAAAATAAGCCGATTTTCTGATGTCCGTAGCCAAGAATTGATCTGCAAAATTCTTTTGAGAAACATACTCAGAACGAATACCTGCAGTTACTGTTTGAGAGAACACAACTCCTGGTGTTACAGCGTCTACTTGTTCAATTCTAAGTTTAAACAAAACGCCACTTGAATTCACATCGTCCCACAATCCTACGAAACTTGCTCTAGGACATACAGTATTTCCTGAAATTGCTAGGTTACCGTTCTCAATTACTTTTGCGTAATCTCCCATGTACAGATACACTCTCGATAAAAGAGCACATACTGCAGCTCTATTTGCTTTTCCAGCAGTATTTGCATTAGCAGTACCAATAAGTCCTTTAGCTTTTTCTAAATCTGCAACAATTTTAGTATACGATTCTGCTACAGTTCCCCTTGATGGTTTAAAGAAAGGATCAACTTTATCTAAGTAGTACATTCCTAATGATGCATTAGCATCCGCTGATTGGGTTGGTATTTTAGAGTAAATACGAACCATATCAAAGTTATTTAATGCTCTAATAAATAAAGCTTGACCTTCAATATTATCTCTTTGTGCGTCTTTAGGAAGAATATTAATTTTATCCAAAGCTCTAGTAGCAGTTTCAGCAGCTCTATAGGCACTAGAGTAATAATTAAAGTGCGAACTACTAGGTACAGAAAGCAATCTAAACCCATCAGCATTAGAGTTACGACCTTCAACCATTAAGATTAAATTATCGGTCATTATTTCACTGTCGATTACAAACTCAGAACCATAACCGTTTTCGCCGCCATTTTTTATCATGTACGAATAAGCTCCTGTAATCATATTCTCGAAATCAGCCACGTTTCTAAGAACAATGCTTTCACTTACAGCATTGTATGGTTTGAACGTAATATCTTCTTCACTGCACGCATTGAATGCAAATGATAAGGCAACTATGTATAATATTTTTTTCATCTTGTTTTTAATTAGAAATTAACTGAAACTCCAAATAGGAACGACTGTAATGTAGGATAGGAATACAATGCATATTGACCAGGAATAGCTGCTCCAAAACTTGCTGATTCTCCACTACCAATACCCACTTCAGGATCGCCATTATATTTAGTCCATGTTAGTAAGTTTTGCATTTGTGTAAATACTCTCAAGTCTTGAATTGGAAAACTTGGAAAATTCTTTTTGCTAAAAGTATAACCGATATTCAAGTTACGCAATCTAATGTAACTTCCGTCTTCTAAGAAACGATCAGATACTACGTTTGAATTTACCCCTGAAAGTTGTCTTGGAGCAGGATTTTTTGCATCAGTGTTTGTAAGTGTCCAATAATCAAATGCATCAACCGCTTGGTTTCTCGTTGGCGAGGCCCCATCTGCATTCATATTATACCACATATAATTGAAGATATAGTTTCCTTGTTTGAACACGAAATCTGTTGAAATATCGAATCCTTTGTGAGAGAATTGAAGACCAAAACCACCTTCATATTTAGCATAAGGAGTTTTACCTGTTAAGACTCTGTCATTTTCAGTGTAAACACTGGTTGTTGTACCGTCTAATTTTGTGTAGGTGGCTAAACCTGTCGCAACATCAACTCCTTTGTAATTAACCAAATAAAATTCATCAGGCTGATAACCTACTTTATTTACAGTAAGACCTCTAAGTAATTGGTTATTTGGATCATTCGGGCGGTTTAGTAAATTCACTTTTCTATCGATTACCGCACCATTAAAATACACAGAAAGATTAGTGTTGTTATTGCTAATAATTATCCCTTTCAATTCTAACTCATAACCTTTTGCTGTCCAGTCTCCGGCATTAATTGGCGCACCGAAAGCGGTACCTATAGTGGTATTATCTTGGTAGATAAAATCTTTTCTTTTGTCACTGAAGTAAGAAGTAGAAAAACTCAATCTATTTTTGAAAAGTCCAGCTTCTAAACCGATTTCTTGTTTGATTGCTTTTTCAAATTTTAAATCATCATTACCAACAGTACTGCCTGTTAAAACAGTTCCTATACCACCACCATAAGGAGTTGTTGAAAATAAATTTTGAGCGGTGTAATTTCCTAAACCAGCCGTTGAATTTAATTCACCATAAGATGCTCTAAGTTTTAAGTTGTTTAACCAGTCAACATTTTTCATAAATTCCTCTTTAGTCACATTCCACCCTACAGAAGCACCTTTAGCAAACTCGTATTTATCGTTTTTACCCAATACAGAAGAACCATCGCGTCTGCCATATAAAGATACTAAATATTTTCCATCAAAGTCATAATCAATGTTTCCGAAGAAACTTATTGTTGCATTTTCTGATCTACTTGTACTTGGTACACCTACAACTGCAGTACCTGCTGTTGGTAAATCACCATTTACATATCCTTTTCTAGTCATTGCATAGGATCTGAAATTAGACTTGAAATATTCATACAATGCAGTAGCTTCAAAATTATGTTTCTCATTGATGCTGTATTTGTAGTTTAAACTATTGGTCCATTGGTAATCTAAGTTATCCCATCCATTATCAACTTTGTTTCCACGAGCTGCTGGATCTCCTACGATTAAATCTAAGAACGAATTTGGCTTAGTAAAACTTTCTCTCTGATATCTCTCATAATTCATGTTCATTTGAGTTTTGAAATTCAAATTTTTCACTACTTTAACATTCATATAAGGACGACCGTACATTCTGAAGAACCGTTGTTGTTCCGTATTATTTACAATAGCTTCTGCTATAGGAAATCCTTGCGCTAAGTTTGTATTAAACAAGGGGTTTCCGTTGGCATCTTTTACAATATTACCTTGAGCATCTCTCGCGTAATAAGGCTCATAAGGGTTATAGTCATACATCGCTCTAAAAGGATTTTGAGCGTTATTACGGTCTCTAGCTTCGTTGAATTTTTCATAAGATCCGCCAATATTAAATCCGAAAGTTAATGTTTCATTCGCTTTGTAATCACTATTGTAACGCGCAGTAATTCTGGTAAACCCGTTAAGGTCCTGAATAATTCCGGTATCCTCTGTATATCCTACAGACATAAAGTTAGTAAATTGTTCGTTACCACCAGAATACGAAAACGTATTATTTTGTATAAAAGAATTTTTTAATAAATCATCTTGCCAGTTGTGGTCGTATGAATTTAACAAAGCAAGTTGAGCCGGAGTTGCACCTACAGATCCTCCTTGACCAAGTAGGCCTTCGTATCTAATTTTTTCGGCAGTGTTCATCATGGTAAAAGGATCGTCAATTTTTTGACCAAATCCAACTGAATTGTTCACGGTGAATTTACCTTTTTGATTTTTACCTCTTTTAGTAGTGATAACTACTACACCATTAGCTCCACGAACACCATAGATTGCAGCTGCAGCTCCATCTTTTAAGACGTTTACAGATTCTATGTCTGCAGCAGCCAAAGCCGAAGCCTCACTTCCACTTACAAAAGCACCATCGACAACGTAAGTTGCTTGCGCGCTACCACCAGTTATACTTACTGCTCCACGTACAGTTACATAGGCATTAGCACCTGGTTTACCGTTTGCCGCTGTTACTTGAACACCAGCCGCTTGACCTTGCAATGCATTTACAACAGTAATTGTCGGAGATTGTCTCATCAACTCTTCATTAGAAACTGTCGATACAGATGAAGATAGTTTTCTTGAATCTTTAGACAAGTATCCTAAATTAGTTTGAATCACTACTTCGCTCAAACTTACTACACCTTCTTGTAGCACGGTGTTAATAATGTTTGAAGACCCAACCACTTTTGTCACATCAGAAGATCCAACGAAACTATAAACAAGAACATCTCCTTGTTTTGCATTGATAGTGTATTTACCATCAATATTGGTTTGTACACCATTTTTTGTTCCTTTAACCACAACATTTACGCCAGGAACTGGGCCAGAGGCATCAGTAACTGTGCCCGAAATTGTTTTCTCTTGTGCAAAAGAAAACTGCATTGTTAGCGCTATTAAAAGCGTAAAAATCCATTTGAATTTTGATCTCATATTAGTTTATTTGAATTAGTTTGAGTACAAACATCTTAATAATTTGTTAACATTCCAAATATTTATAATATTTTTTTTTGTTTGTATTAAAATTTAACCTTTGTCTAATCTTAAAAATGTTTCTAAAGGAATTATTTTTTAGTACTACAATTAAAATTCTATATTGTAAGTAACATTTGCTATTGTATTTGAAAACGTAACGGCTTGTCTATCAATACTACCGTTAGTAAAGGACAATTTAAGATTGCCGTTTTTAGTTCGAAGCCCGATTCCTAGACCAAACCCCAGTAGGTTAGCGTCATAATTTGCGGTGTCATCTTTATAATAGCTATAATCAAGAATAGAGTTAATATACAAATCCGTAGAAACAATAAAACGGTATTCGGTACTAATTGCGGTCATAAGATTAGCTTGCAAACTGTTTTCTGCAAAACCTCTAATCGATTTCACACCACCAAAACGGTATAATTCATTGATTATATAATGATCACTCGTTAGGAAATAATTTTGATAATTTATGTTAACACAGTTTTTTTTATTCCAATAGAAATTATACATCGCATTAACATTGACAAAAGTCTGCTGATTTGTTCCCACTGTTTCCTCTAAACCAGTTGTTGTTCTTTTTCCTGTTCCTAGGGTAAGTGACAAACTCGCTTTTTTTGGAAATAATGAACTCGTCGCATCAAATTTTGAATATTCTAAATTTGAGGTTAAATAGGAATTGTTATAATCACTAATGGTGCTATTGTTGGTATTTTGAATGTCGCTAGATTCAGTAGATTGATAGCCCAAATAAATTCGTGTGTTGTAGTCGATAAGGTATCCTAGGTCAACAACTGTTTTTGTGTTTTGAAAGATGCTGTCTTGCTTAAAGATGTTAATTTGTGCTTTTAAACCAATTGGACTTTTGAACAAATATGGTATATCAATGCTTGCCTTAAATGTTTTTTGATTGTTTCCGTCACTTTTCCAATATAGAGAAAATTGCTCTCCAGCTTTTAGGGCATTTTCTAGAGTTAAATCCAAATAACCATTAAAAACTAATTTTGTTCCTTCATTATTAGTAAAACCAATAAAGCCATCAAAAGTATTTGACTTTCTTTTTTCTAAATACACATAAACTTTGGTTGTGTCTTTCGTGAATAATATCTCGGGATATTTTATTTGGTTTACAAAACTAAATTTACCAAAATCATCATTAATCTTGCGAACCACATCCTGATTGAAAGTGCTTTTAGTGTATTTTCGATTGATTTGTTTTAAATGCCCGGCGGGAAAAGTTACTTTTTTGCTGTTTTCACCAAATTTTACCACAATGGAATTCAATTGTCTTTGTGGTCCGGATTCAAATTGCAATTCAGCATAAAGTGTATTGTTTTTCTTTTGGATGTTTACTAATTGCAGTTTGGCGAAAGCATAGCCGTTTTGTTCTAATTTTTTTAAAGTTTTATTTAAAAAAGATTCAATTTCTTCGTAAGGTAGTACTAGGCTATCTTTTGTTTTGTCTAAGCCAATTAAATTTTTGATTAGTGCGCTGTTATTTTGTTTTTCCTGTTCCTCTCCCTCGCCTTTGGAGTGAGCTGTTGGGAGGTTTTTTGTACCTATATGTATATGAATCGATTTTATCCGTTCGCCCAAATGGAATTTCGCTACATAAGTAGAATCATTTTCTTGAATAGTGGTTTCGAGTTGGTTCTCAAGAAATCCTTTTTTTGATAATTTTTCGGAGCTCGAAAATGTCTCATCCGTTATGGATTTTAGATTTAGGTGTTTCGAAACATAATGCAACGAATCGAGAACTTTATTGTCAGAAATCGAATTGCCTATTAATTTCAAATGAAAATTCTGGGCAGAACAATGCCAACCAAAATTTAGTAGCAGTATATATAGAATTAGATTTTTCAAGCAATGTTTAATTTCAATAAAAGTAATGCAAATATCTAAAGTTTCTCTTACTATTAGCTAGATAAAACAATCGTAACGAAAATGCTGCTGATGTATTGCCATTTTAAACTCAGATTCTTCTGGAGCTTGCTATATAATGTTTAATAACAAATATTTACTTCTTATTATTTTTTTTAAAATATGATTTGTTTAGTGAAAAATATTTTCTACATTTGCAACCCCGTAAAAAGCGGGAATTTGAATATATAAGAAATTTTAGTATTAATTATGCCAACAATTCAACAATTAGTAAGAACAGGAAGAACTCAGATAACTAAGAAGAGTAAATCGGTTGCTTTAGATTCTTGTCCNCAAAGAAGAGGGGTTTGTACGCGTGTTTACACTACTACACCAAAAAAACCAAACTCTGCAATGCGTAAAGTAGCGCGTGTACGTTTGACAAATGGTAATGAAGTAAATGCCTATATCCCTGGAGAAGGACACAATCTACAAGAGCACTCGATAGTATTAGTTAGGGGTGGAAGGGTAAAAGATTTGCCAGGAGTAAGATACCACATCGTTCGTGGTGCGCTTGATACATCAGGTGTAGCAGGAAGAACGCAAAGAAGATCTAAGTACGGAGCAAAACGCCCAAAAGAAGCAAAAAAGTAAAATATTAATGGATAATGGATAATGGATAATGGATAATGGCAGTAGCTAATTATCAATTGTTAATTATCAATTGTCAATTATTAAAAACAAAAACATGAGAAAAAGAGCGGCAAAGAAAAGACCACTTTTACCAGATCCAAGGTTTAATGACCAATTGGTAACCCGTTTTGTAAACAACTTAATGTGGGACGGTAAGAAATCAACAGCTTTCAAAGTATTTTATGATGCAATTGACATTATAGAAACTAAAAAGCAAGATGCAGAAAAATTATCATTAGACATTTGGAAAGATGCTTTAACTAACGTTATGCCACACGTAGAAGTACGTAGTCGCAGAGTGGGTGGAGCTACATTCCAAATTCCAATGCAGATTAGACCAGACAGAAAAATTTCTATGGCAATGAAATGGTTGATTCTTTATTCAAGAAGAAGAAACGAAAAATCAATGGCACAGAGATTGGCTTCAGAATGTTTAGCCGCGGCTAAAGAAGAAGGAGCTGCTGTTAAGAAAAGAATGGATACTCACAAAATGGCAGAGGCTAACAAAGCTTTCTCTCACTTTAGATTTTAATTCTTAAGAAATGGCTAGAGACTTAAAATACACAAGAAATATTGGAATTGCTGCTCACATTGATGCTGGTAAAACAACAACAACAGAGCGTATATTATTCTATACTGGAAAATCACACAAAATTGGTGAAGTGCACGATGGTGCTGCGACAATGGACTGGATGGCACAAGAGCAAGAAAGAGGGATTACAATTACATCTGCTGCTACCACTTGTGAATGGAATTTTCCAACTACACAAGGTAAAATCTTACCTGAAACATTACCTTACCATTTTAATATTATTGATACCCCAGGACACGTTGATTTTACTGTTGAAGTAAATCGTTCTTTACGTGTATTGGATGGCTTGGTTTTCTTGTTTAGTGCTGTTGATGGTGTAGAACCACAATCAGAAACAAACTGGAGATTGGCAGATCAGTATCGAGTTCCAAGAATTGGATTCGTAAATAAAATGGACCGTCAAGGTTCTAACTTTTTGATGGTTTGTCAGCAAGTTAGAGANATGTTAAAATCAAANGCNGTTGCAATCACTTTGCCNATTGGTGAAGAAAATGATTTNAGAGGAGTAGTTGATTTAGTGAAAAACCAAGCTATTGTTTGGGATGANGCTGGTATGGGAGCAACTTATGAAGTGGTGCCTATTCCTGATGACATGCTTGCAGAAGTAAAAGAATACAGATCCATTCTTATTGAAGCCGTGGCTGATTATGATGAAAATCTATTGGAAAAATTCATGGAAGATGAAGAGTCTATCACAGAAGAAGAAATCAACATTGCGTTGAGAGCCGCTGTTATGGATATGGCTATTATTCCTATGATTGCAGGTTCTTCTTTTAAAAATAAAGGAGTTCAATTCATGTTAGATGCAGTGTGTAAATACTTGCCATCGCCAATGGATAAAGCGGGTATCGAAGGAATTCATCCTGATGATGCTGATTTATTAGAAGAAGATCAAACTAAAATATTGCGAAAGCCAGATGTTAAAGAGCCTTTTGCAGCTTTAGCGTTTAAAATTGCTACCGATCCTTTCGTAGGGCGTTTAGCATTCTTCCGTGCGTATTCAGGACGTTTAGATGCAGGTTCTTATGTTTTGAACACTCGTTCAGGAAACAAAGAAAGAATTTCACGAATTTATCAAATGCACGCTAACAAGCAAAACCCAATCGATTATATCGAAGCAGGAGATATTGGAGCTGCTGTAGGATTTAAAGACATCAAAACTGGAGATACATTGTGTGACGAAAAACACCCAATTATTTTGGAGTCAATGAAATTCCCTGCGCCCGTAATTGGTATTGCAATTGAGCCAAAAACAAAAGCTGACGTGGATAAAATGGGTATGGCTTTGGCTAAATTAGCTGAAGAAGATCCGACGTTTACTGTTAGAACTGATGAGGCTTCTGGACAAACTATTATCTCAGGAATGGGAGAATTACACTTGGATATCTTGGTTGATAGAATGCGTCGTGAATTCAAAGTGGAAGTGAACCAAGGGGAACCTCAAGTAGAATACAAAGAAGCATTTACTAAAAAAGCACAACACAGAGAAACTTACAAAAAACAATCAGGTGGTCGTGGTAAATTCGGTGATATCGTCTTTATTTTGGAGCCAGCGGATGAAGTTGATGGTAAGCAAGTAGCTGGTTTACAATTTGTAAATGCAGTAAAAGGTGGTAACGTTCCAAAAGAATATATCCCATCTGTTGAAAAAGGTTTCCGTGAAGCTATGAAGCAAGGTCCTTTAGCAGGATATCAAGTGGATAGTTTGAAAGTTACTTTATTAGACGGATCTTTTCACCCTGTCGATTCTGATGCACTTTCATTCGAACTTGCTGCAAGAATGGGTTACAGAGAAGTAGCAAAAGCTGCTGGTGCAATTGTTCTTGAACCAATCATGAAAATGGAAGTGATTACACCTGAAGAAAACATGGGAGATATCGTAGGTGATATTAACCGTCGTAGAGGTCAAGTGAATGATATGGGTGACAGAGCTGGTGCAAAAACCATTAAAGCAGATGTGCCATTATCAGAAATGTTTGGTTATGTTACCACATTAAGAACATTGTCATCTGGTAGAGCAACTTCTACAATGGAATTTTCGCATTACGCAGAAACACCTTCTAATATTTCGGAAGCAGTAATCAAAAAAGCAAAAGGAAACGCTTAATCTTTAAGAAAATGAGTCAAAAAATCAGAATAAAATTGAAATCTTACGATCACATGTTGGTAGACAAGTCTGCTGAAAAGATTGTAAAAACCGTAAAAAGCACTGGAGCAGTAGTTACAGGTCCAATTCCATTACCAACTCACAAAAAACTTTTTACAGTTCTTCGTTCTCCGCACGTTAACAAAAAAGCGAGAGAGCAATTTGAAGTAATGTCATACAAGAGATTGATTGACATTTACTCTTCTTCATCCAAAACCATTGACGCTCTAATGAAATTAGAGTTGCCAAGTGGAGTTGAAGTAGAAATCAAAGTATAATTTTAGTTATAAGTTATAAGTTGGTTGTTGTAGGTCTCGAGACTTTTAACGATTAGCCTTTATAACAAATAACGATTATAAATATTTAATAATTAATAAATAATAATTATGTCTGGGTTAATTGGTAGAAAAATCGGCATGACTAGCATTTTCGACGAAAACGGGAAGAATATTCCTTGTACAGTAATCGAAGCTGGACCATGTGTTGTTACCCAAGTCAGAACCAAAGGTGTTGACGGGTACGAAGCGTTGCAACTTGGTTTCGATGACAAAAACGAGAAACATTCCACAAAAGCGGC
>JGI12421J11937_10000204_pt1 | contig 21902 bp, 19 predicted proteins | sample LakErihyJuly2011_2_FD_11937 | JGI IMG/M metagenome (IMG submission 11937)
GTCGCTTGTCGCGATCCATACCGGATGCAAGTGCGCCAGCAACAATGTCGCCGCCAACGTATGCACCGAGTGAAGGCATGATGACAGCCTTTGCGCGTGGGTGAACATTAATACCGAGTTCTGATGCTTGAACATCAGGAAAAGATGCACTGACCATAATAAATGGAGCAACGCCTAGTGGTTCAGGATCAATGCCCAGTGCTAATTGAGTCATCGTTGCATTACCAGCAAGTGCTACTTCATAGACATTAAGTGGATCAACGCCTGCTTCTTCGCATACTTCAGCGCTAAGTTCTGCCAATGTTTGTTGCGCAAATCCACGCAAGCGATCAAGTGCTGTCACATCCATCATGGTGGCTGAAATTCGAGTAATAACATCTGCGCCAAATGGCTGTTGTTTATTAAGCATTGATTTAACAGCAACGGGTGTGCCAGTGTTTAGATCAAGAAGTGTGGCCACAACTGTTGTTGTGCCTAAGTCATATGCAATGCCGTAGCGCAGCTCGGTTGTGTCGCCGGCTTCAATATCAATGAGTTCTTGATCTACAAAGACTGCAGTGACCTTAAAATAAGAGGAGCGAAGTACTTTTGGTAGGTTGCGAAGAGCGGCCAGGGAGACTGTGGCTTCTATGTCATCGATAGCATCAAATAAACGCACGATATCTGTGCGTTGATCATGAAGTGTTGGCTCTTCTAATTCCACGTAACGCTTTTGAACTGCAGGGCGCAAAATTACTTGGCGACCAACACCGACAGTTGCAGCCTTTGGTCGAGTAGTTAGTGGCGGAACATCGAGTGTGACATCTTTGGCAGCGCGCACAAGACATGCAAGACGCCAGCCTTCTTTGATTTCACTTTCGGTAAATGCTCGGTAATCAAGTTTTGAAGGTTCAACATCGCCTGTTGTGACTTTAATGCGACATTTTTTACACGTGCCATAGCCACCACAAGTTGAATCAATTGCAATGCCGTTCCAGGATGCTGCATCAAATGCGCTCACACCTGTTGGAACGGTAAAACCTTTTTCATTAGCAACTGATCCATCTTTTTCGAGCACGCGAAAAGTCAGCTTGATGCGACCTGTTCCATCATGTGCCGGAATAAGTGATGGGTCGAGAGCTTTTTTGCTAATGATTTACCCCTCAGCCTTTGCTGCTTCTTGTGCACGAAAACGTGAAATCCAATTGCCGCCCCATTGATCCATACCGAGCAATAGATCAGCAGCGCGAACTGCTTCATTAATTGCTGGTGTGCGGGCATCCATGACTGCACAGGTTAGTCCATGTGACATAGCAGCAGGTAAGAATGCAGCGTTAAGTGCGTGACGATTTGGAAGACCAAATGAGATATTTGAAGCACCCAGTGTCATATTCAAACCAAACTTTTCACGAATGAGGTGAATTGTTTCAAGTGTGATCTTTACGGCTTCTGGATCTGCTCCCACTGTCATTGCAAGTGGATCAATTACTAGGTTATCTAATGAAATACCGTGCTTTTCAACCGCGCGGATAATCTTTTCAGTAATAACAATGCGCTCTGCAGCCGTTGCCGGAATACCAATTTCATCATTTGGCAGAGCAATAATTGCTGCGTTGTGCTTTTTAATCAACGGCAGGATTAACTCCATACGATCATCTTCACCAGTCATTGAGTTAACGAGTGCTTTACCTTCATAGGCCTCAAGTCCTGCCTGAAGTGCTTCGATAACGGATGAGTCGATACAAATTGGAATATCGGTAATTCCCTGAATCATCTTGATTGCACTTGCTAAGAGTGCAGGTTCATCTGTTAGTGGAACACCCATGTTCACATCAAGCATGTCAGCCCCACCCTTTACTTGGGACTCAACATCTACTGCGATTGTTGAGAGATCGCCAGCACGGAGCAACTCTTGAAACTTCTTGCGACCAGTTGGGTTGATGCGCTCACCAATAATGACAAATGGTTGATCGTGACCAATAGTGACGGTCTTCGATGCTGATTGAACGACTGTATGCATGTGATTGCTCCTGTTATGTGTATTGGTTAGGTGTTCGGCCGAGGTCGCGCATTAACCGCTCAAGAGTGTCGTCGTGGCGGAAATCTGTAATGTGTAATCCACGCACACCTGGCAATGTAAGTGCGTGCTGAGCTTGTTCTAGTGCAAGTTGGTATGCAGCCTCTGCTTGATCGGCTGATTGCGCAACGCGATCGATAACATCTTGCGGAACACTGATGCCCGGAACCTTATCGTTCATGAAACTAAGTGGCTTGGCACTCTTAATCAGAACAACGCTAGGAATAATGGCTAAAGCTGGAACAGTTGCTGCCACACCGGCACAGAATTTTTCGAGACGATCTGGGTGATATCCGATTTGCAACTGAATCATCTGAGCACCCGCACGGTGTTTTTTCAATGCGCGCTCGATGCGGTAATCATGTGGGGGAGCAAAGGGGTTTTCAACGGAACAAATAAAGAAATTAGGCGCCGGGTTTAGTTTGCGCCCAGAGAGATAAGTACCCGCATTAAGAATTGAGGCCACATTAATTGCTTGTGGTCCATCTAGATCAAAGACACGACGTGTTTCTGGTTCATCACCGGCTGTAACGTCATCGCCAGTTAATAGTGCAATGTTTTCGATGCCGTGAAGATTTGCACCAGCCATGTCTGCTTGAACCGCAAGACGATTCTTATCGCGGCAGACAATTTGCATGATTGGTTCGAGGCCATGTTGCTTCATCGCAATTGCCACTGAAACATTTGAAGCGTGCGCATGTGCTGCGGTGTTATCAGTTGCATTAACGGCCACAAACCACGGAGCCAGGCGATCTACATTCTTTTTAACTTGTTCCATGCCGCCGCCATCAATGACAGGAAATTCGGCGGTGTAAACAACGTCCTTAGTTTGTGTTAATAAATCGCGCAGCTTTGACATTAGTGCGAATGCGTTTCTTCTTGGCGCTTAGCCCATCCTGCAGGCGTTTGTTGATCACGCTTTGTAATCAAATTAACCCATGAAGATGTGCCTTTGAGTTGCATATCAACTGGTGGGCGTAGATCGTTGTAATGCTCTTTCCACACGGTCGGTAGTGGAAGAGAAACTTTACGATCGTAAGCTTTTACCCAGACGCATCTCATCTCTGGCTTAACTTCGCAATGACCATCTTCGCGGACCCCACCGCATGGACCATTGCGTAGCGTTTTCGGACATGTCATTGGACATGTCATCCCTGTTGAGTGCAGAACGCATTGTCCGCACATGGTGCAATCCCACACGGGCTTTTTCATGCCGTGTTCGACAGTTAACAACAGGTTTAAAAGTTTAGGCATTTACAAGTGCGCGCTTCTTCTGGATTAAATCCTTAGCAACGCGAACAGCTGTTGAGGCATCGGATGCAAAACCATCTGCGCCCACTGCATCTGCATATTCCTGTGTCACAGGTGCGCCACCAACCATGATGATTACCTTGTCGCGTAGACCGGCCTTAGTAATCTCGTGAATGTTGACTTTAAACATTGGCATAGTTGTTGTGAGAAATGCTGACATTCCCAAAATATCTGGTTGGTGCTCATTAATTGCTGCAATGAATTTCTCAGGAGCAACCTGCACACCGATATCAATAACCTTAAAACCAGCTCCTTCGAGCATGATATTTACTAGGTTCTTGCCGATATCGTGAACATCGCCTTTAACTGTTCCCATAAGGAATGTGCCCACTGTTTCAGCGCCAGTTTCAGCCAGAAGCGGACGCAATACGTTAAGGGCTCCTGACATTGCTTTACCTGCAATAAGCATTTCCGGAACGAAGTAATCGCCGCGCTCAAAGCGTGCGCCAACTTCTTCAAGAGATGGAATAAGAGCTTCGAACAAAATGGTATCTGGTCCCATTCCTTCGGCAAGTGCTTTATTTGTAAGTTCTAGTACTGCTGGAGCATTGCCAATCATCGTTTCATCAAAGAGTGCCTTGATGATCTCGTCATGTGTCATGCTGCGCCGACCTTTCCTATTTTTTGATTAGGTATCTGGGGTTTTTTCTTATTTCGTGCTTGTACTGCATCGATTTCAGAGACGATGAGATCTCCAATTCGAATAAGTTCCTTNTGGCTTAGGCGAGTAGATGGACCTGAAACAGAAATTGCGCCTACGACTCGACCATCTAGTTCGCGCAGTGGTGCTGCAACTGCAACGAGGCCAACTTCTAACTCATCGNTAATGATTGCAAATCCACGGCGACGTACTTCCTCTAACTCTTCGAGTAAACGTGTGCGAGAAGTAATGGTCTTATCCGTTAAGCGTTCTAGTCGTCCAGCAGAGATAGTGACGGCTGAGTAGGCGAGTAAAACTTTACCGAGCGCCGATGCGTGATACGGAACTTGCTTGCCNACCCAGTTTGTGGCACCTAATAGATATTGNCCATCAACTTGGTCAAGTAAATTGATGAAACCATTTCCTGGGAACTGCCAAATTTACCGTCTCACCNGTTTGCTCGGAGAGTGATTCAAGAACTGAACGCATGCGAGTAACAAGTACTGAGTCTTGATTTTGTTCGCGCGCAAAAGATGTAAGAACGTGTCCGGCTAAGAAAGCACCGTTGCGATCTCGTTGCACAAGTCCTGCGCGCTCAAGTGCTCCAAGGATGCGAGATGTTGTGCTCTTTGGAATGTCATGTGCGCGCGCGAGTGAACCAAGAAGTGGTGGAGTGTGTGATTGCAAGACATCAGAGAGCAGCGCAGTGGCGCGATCAATTGCTTGCGTGCCAGTTGTTAATTCGGATTTGGCCATCGCACCCTCCCGAAACTGTTTCACCATATGGAACCCTTGTTCCATGTTCCTAGCGTATTCTCGTGGCGTGTACTCGGTCAAGAGCCACGCACAATAGAGTTGAATTACCCACGAAAGCTTTACTGATCTGAAAGGTCACCACCGTGTTCCAGAACAAGATGCCGCGTTATGACATATTGAGTCAAGAATCCATGGCAACGCTGCACGCAGGTTGGCGTCGTATCGTCTCTGAAATTGGCATTGAATTCGCATCGCCGTGGGCAGTGGATATGTTGCGTGAAGCCGGACAAGAAGTCTCTGGCGAAACCGTTAAGTTCGATCCTGATTGGGTAATGAAGCAAGTTGCAAAAGCTCCGCGCGAATTTGATCTGCGCGCTCGCAATCCAAAGAACAATGTTCATATTGGTGGCGACTCCATGGTTTTCGGTGCGGTCTACGGCCCACCATTTGTACGTGAAGGCGATGTTCGCCGTGACGGTTCTTTTGCAGATTATGAAAACTTCTGCCGATTGTCACAATCATTTGACGCACTCGATTCTGTCGGCGGTGTTGTTACAGAACCAAATGATTTATCCCTTGATTCTCGCCACTTAGATATGGCGTTTGCGGCTGCAACTCTGACTGACAAATTCTTTATGGGTAACGTTGTAACACACGAAAATGCAAAAGATGTAATTCGCATGGCCGAAATCATTCATGGTGGCCGCGCAGCAATTGAAGAAACTCCAGCGCTTATTTCATTGGTTAACTGCAACTCTCCACTGCGTTGGGATGATCGTATGTTGGATTCAATGCGCGAATACGCATTGGCTGGTCAGCCTGTTGTAACAACACCATTCCTGCTCATGGGCGCAATGAGCCCAGTAACAATTCCCGCAACACTTGCTCAGCAAATGGCAGAAGCACTTGTTGCAATTGCACTCGTTCAACTAATTCGTCCTGGTGCACCAGTTGTCTTTGGTTCTTTTTTATCAAATATTGATATGCAATCTGGATCCCCACAATTTGGTACACCAGAGTCAGGCGTTGGCCTTCTCTGTACTGGTCAAATTGCTCGATCGCTTAACCTGCCATTTCGTGGCGGTGGCGGCTTGAACTCATCACAAACAGTTGACGCACAATCTGCTTATCAAACAATGATGACGATGATGCCAACATTTTTATCTGGCACTAACTGGGTAATGCACACAGCTGGATGGCTCGAAGGCGGATTAGTTTCTTCATACGACAAGTTCGTAGTCGATATCGAAATCTTGCAATCACTGATGGCTGAATTCACACCTCTTGAATTTAATGAAGCATCCCTTGCATTTGATGCTCACCTAGAGGTGGGCCATGGCGGCCACTTCCTAGGTGCGGCTCACACAATGGATCGCTTCCGCGATTGCTTCTATCGTCCGTTCTTAACAAATAGCGATAACTACGAGCGATGGATGCGCCTTGGTGCAAAAGACACACGTGCACGTGCTGAAGAGATTTGGAAGAAAAAACTAGAAGAGTATGAAAAGCCAGAGATGGATGCTCAAGTTCTAGCCGAACTCACTGAATTTGTTGCAAAGCGCAAATCAGAACTAGACGCTTAGTACATGCCTGAAAGTACGCTCTATATAAATGGTGCATGGGTTGCATCATCTGATGGAGCAGTACGTGAAATAAGGAGTCCGCACGATAACTCTGTAGTTGCNACNGTTTCTGAAGCAACNGCGGCTGATACTCGTGAAGCAATAAGAGCTGCGCGAGAATCTTTTGATTCAGGCGTCTATGCATCGTGGTCGATGAAAGATCGATGTGCACTCGTTGAAAAAGTTGCAGACTTAATTAAGCGCGACGCCGAAATTCTTGCATCCTTTGAAACGCGTGATACAGGCAAGCGCATGGTTGAAACGCGCTATGACATGGCAGATATTGAAGCCACATTTCGCCACTTTGCCTCCCTTGGATTAAAGCTAAAGGATCGCACAGTAGATGTGGGCGCAGATAACATCTCAAGTGTTATCACCCACGAACCTGTTGGAGTCTGCGCACTCATTGGTCCCTGGAACTATCCGCTACTGCAAATTTCATGGAAAGTCGCACCAGCACTCGTTGCTGGATGCTCATTCATCGTTAAACCAAGTGAACTATCTCCATCTACTGCGATTCACTTAATGAAATTATTGGAAGAAGCAGGATTACCAAAAGGTGTTGCAAACTTAATTTGTGGAGCAGGCGCCACAGCGGGTGCACCACTGACGGAGGATCCACGAGTTGATCTTGTTTCATTTACCGGTGGCTTAGTTACAGGCCGTCGCATCATGGCAACTGCGGCGCAAACTGTGAAAAAAGTTGCGCTCGAACTTGGCGGCAAGAACCCACATATTATTTTTGAAAACAGCAATATTGATGCAGCAATTGATAATGCAGTCACAGGAGCCTTCTTGCACTCAGGTCAGGTCTGTTCTGCCGGAACTCGCGTGCTAGTTGAAAAATCTATTCATGACAGAGTTGTTGCAGAAATCGTGCGCCGTGCAAAAGCGATCTATGTTGGCGGACCAGAAGATCCACGCACGGAAACTGGGCCATTAATTAGCAAAGAACACTTGGGTAAAGTTGAGGCATATATGCACGACGCCGTTAAAGATGGTGCAACTATTTTGGTCGGTGGCTCTCGTATCGAGCGCGCGGATCTCAATAAAGGCTGGTATTTCCCACCAACAGTTATTGATAATTGCTTATCCAAGATGAAGTGCGTTCAGGATGAATCATTTGGTCCGATTATGACAATTGAAACTTTTGAAAGTGTTGATGAAGCAATCGCACTTGGCAATGACACTATTTATGGATTATCAGGTGCGGTGTGGTGTGATGATAAAAAAATTGCCAATCGCGTGGCCGCAGCGCTTCGTCACGGAACTATCTGGGTCAATGATTTCGGCCCATATCGTCCGCAGGCAGAGTGGGGCGGATTTAAAGCATCAGGCGTCGGCCGCGAATTAGGTGAGGCCGGTTTGGATGAATACCTTGAAATTAAACACATTTGGACCAACAATAAGCCTGCGCGTTCTGGATGGTTCGCCGATCCCACCTAGGAGAGTACATGAGCTCAGCAGCACCAATGATTTCTGTACAAAACGTATGGAAAGTTTTCGGAAATAATCCTGAAAAAGTTATTGGATCTGCTGATGCGAATTTATCTCGCACAGATTTGCGTGCAAAAACCGGTAACACAATTGCGGTGCGCGATGTTTCATTTGACGTAGCACCGGGTGAAGTATTCGTTGTGATGGGCCTTTCTGGCTCTGGTAAGTCAACCCTTGTTCGATGCATGACACGCCTGATCGAGCCAACACAGGGACAAATGAAATTTGAAGGCGAAGACATTCTTAAGGTCGATGAGAAGCGACTTCGCGAATTACGTAAAACACGTTTCTCTATGGTTTTTCAGCATTTTGGTTTACTTCCACATCGCAAAGTAATTGACAACATTGCCTATTCATTAGAAATCAATGGCGTCAAGAAAGATGCACGCCATGGGCGCGCAAATGAAGTTATCGACCTAGTTGGCTTACAAGGTTATGCCAATGCTTATCCAGAGCAGCTATCTGGCGGTATGCAACAGCGCGTTGGGTTAGCTCGAGCCCTTGCTGTGGATCCACAGGTGTTGTTTTTGGACGAACCATTTAGCGCACTGGATCCACTTATTCGCCGCGATATGCAACAAGAAATTATTCGATTGCATCACGAGCTCGGCAAAACAATGGTTTTTATTACTCACGATTTATCTGAGGCTGTAAAGGTGGGCGATCGCATTGCAATCATGCGAGATGGTGCAATTGTCCAGATCGGAACCCCAGAAGATCTCGTTGCTAATCCTGCAGATGAATACGTTGCGAATTTCGTGCGCGATATTGCTAAGTCTCATGTTTTGACTTTGAAGCACTTAGCTAGAAAAGCTGGGCCAGGTGATGCCACCGATGGACCTGAACTTGCAGCCAACACAATCATTCGCGATGCCGCGCAAGTAATTTTGCAATCCCACAAACCAGTACGGGTCAATGACAATGGCACTGCCCTTGGGATTGTCTCTAGTGAGGATGTATTGCGGTTAATTTCTGGTGGCGCTTAATGAAGATTCGTAAGTCCTATCTTCTTCTTGCCTCAGTAACAGTATGGATTTTGCTGGGCCGATTATTAAATGGCACACACACATTGCAGATTGCCACCTATGAGAACACTGCATTCACCAAATTTGTTGGTGAAAAAGCTTTAGATCTTCGCGGAAATCGAACAGAGAGCCCTGCTTTCATTTATTTCTTCAATCCGATTCGTGGGGCAATTGATGGTTTTGTCCAGATGATCAGAAATCTCATTGCAGTTCCAGCACCAAACTCAGTTATTCCAATCATTGGTTGGTTAGGTGTAGTTGCCATAATTGCCTTTGCAGTTTATGCAACGAGCCAATGGCGAACTGCGCTCTTATCAGTTTCACTTTTAATTGCATGCGGTGCGCTGGGCATGTGGCAGTTCACTATGGACTCCATTGCAATGACATTGGCTGCAGTACTTCTTTCATTAGCAATAGGAATTCCACTTGGAATATGGGCTGGTTTATCAGATCGGGTCTTAAAGATATTTACGCCCTTTCTAGATTTAGCTCAGATTTTGCCGACCCTTGTTTATATGGCACCAATCGCACTGGTCTTTATGATTGGCGCGGCTTCAGCAACGATTGCAACGATGATCTATTCCATCCCAATCGCAATTCGTATTACAAGCCATGCGATTAGAAATTTAAATCAAGCTCCCGTTGAAGCTGCTGAGTCAATGGGCTCGACAAAGACGCAAAAATTGTCCAAGGTTCAAGTTCCCATGGCAAAGCAGATGATTGTCCTTGGTATTAATCAAACAGTGATGGCTGCGGTTTCATTCGTTGTGATCGCCGCACTCATTGGTGCACCTGGACTTGGTAAGCCAGTTATTGAGGCCTTGATTATTCGAAACGTTGGCCAAGGCTTTGTGGCCGGCTTTGCCGTGGTTTTCTTAGCGATTTTGCTTGATCGCAGCACAAGCGCTGCAGCTAAGCGCCAAGATTCATTTGTTCCAGCCACTGAAAAGCAGATTAAAACAAAGCGCATCACCTTAATAATTGCTGGAATTCTTGCAGTTGTATCTGTCTTTATGTCTCGCACAATGTTGTGGGCTGCGGTTTGGCCAAAAGAATTCACCATTGCACCGCAAGTGGCAAAGGTTACTAATACTGCAACGGCTTGGATTTTAGAAAACCTGACAATCTTTACCGTTGGCTTTAAAGACTTAATCTCCTATGGCATTCTCAATCCATTAGAAACACAGCTTGCTGCATCTCCTTGGTATGTAACGGTTGCAATGATTGTGGCCCTTGCCGTCATTATTGGCGGAACAAGAACTGCAATCTTGGCTTTTGTTCTAGCAATGGCAATTGTTGTATCCGGTCTTTGGTATGAAGCAATGCTGACTCTTACGCAGACAATTGTTGGATGTTTACTCACAATGATTATCGGTCTAGCTCTGGGTATTTGGACAGGTCGCAGCGATCGAGCAGAGAAAGTATTGCGTCCATTCCTTGATGCCGGACAGACTCTTCCAGCATTTGTTTATTTAGTACCGATGTTAGGTTTATTTGGTCCCACTCGTTTTACTGCCATTGCAACTGGCATCGTCTATTCCATTCCAGTAGTTGTAAAGATTGTGAGCGAAGGAATCCGCGCAGTTCCACATGCACTCATTGAAGCGGCAACTGCTGCAGGCTCTACAGCACGCCAAATTATTACCAAGGTGCAATTGCCTGCTGCAAAGAAAACTATTTTGCTTGCAACCAATCAAGGTCTGATCTATGTCTTGGCTGTAGTTGTCATTGGTGGATTCGTTGGCGCCGGTGGTCTGGGTTACTTGGTAATCGCTGGTAACTCCAAGCCAGAGCTTCAGGGCAAGGGCCTGATTGCAGGTGTGGCCATCTTGCTTCTAGGCGTTATTTTCGACCGGATTATGCAAGCCGGCGCTCGTCGCTCCTCATAACATCGAGGAAATAGCCCCCAAAAGTACTAGTGCTAGCACCATCTCAGCCCTAGGCTTTGCGCAATACATAAAACTCTTTAGGAGGGTTAATGAAATCACTACTCGGTCGCCGTTCGGCACTTGCTACCGCAGCAATTGCAACAGCGCTAGTTCTTTCAGGTTGTAGCAGCAGCGTTAATGATTCTGCAAGCGAAGGATCAGGAGAATGCGGTTCTTACGCAATCGCAATGCACGCATGGGGCGGTTACACAGCTTCAGCACAGGTTCTCGCAGAAGTAGCAAAGCAAGAGTTGGGTTGCACAATTACTCAGACAACTCTAGAAGAAGGCCCAGTTACTTATGACGCAATGGAAGCAGGAACAATCGACGTCCTTATCGAAGATTGGGGCGGCGGACGCTGGAAAGAGTGGGCTGATCGCGGAGCTGTAGTTGAAGCTGGCGAAAACGGAAACATTGGAATTATCGGTATGTATGTCGCTCCATGGATGGTTGAAAAGTATCCAGACATCACTGATTCAAAGAACTTGAACAAGTATGCAGCACTGTTTAAGACTGCTGATTCAGGTGGTAAGGGTGCATGGTTTGAAGGCCCAACTGGTTACACAACTGTCGGTGAAAAGATGGTTTCTGCTAACAAGTTGAACTTCAAAGTTATCTTCTCTGGTTCAGAAGCTGCTCTAGTTGACGGTTTCCTTAAGGCCGAAGCTAACAAGACACCATTTATTGGTTATGCATGGCAGCCTTGGACACTTCACTCAAAGCTTCCAACACTTGAGGCAGCTCGCGTTAAGTTCCCTGCTAATGACTGGAGCGATCCAGCAGCGGCAAGTGGTTTAACTGACTACCCATCAACACCACTACAGAAGTTGATCTCTAAGAAGCTCAACGATGCTAATGATTCATTTACTTCACTTGTAAAGAACTTCTCGTGGACTAATGCTGATCAAAATGGTGTTGCAGCCGATCTTGAAGGCGGAATGACAGCAGAAGAAGCAGCCAAGAAGTGGATTGCTGCTAATCCTGACACTGTTGCTTCATGGCTTGGTAAGTAAAAAAATATCCTAAGAAGCAAGGCCCTTACTCGGTGGAACTCACTGGGTAAGGGCCTTGTTTTATTAGTAGACTTTTAGCCATGAGCGCGCAGTATGACTACATCATCGTCGGCGGTGGTTCTGCTGGTTGCGCCCTTGCCAATCGCCTGAGTGAAAATCCTGCACATAAAGTTTTAGTTCTAGAAGCTGGGCGCCGCGACTACAAGTGGGATGTCTTTATCCATATGCCGGCAGCGCTGGCTTTCCCAATTGGCAGCAAGTTCTATGACTGGATGTATGAATCCGAGCCAGAACCATTTATGAATGGTCGTCGTATTTATCATGCACGCGGAAAAGTTTTAGGTGGATCTTCTTCTATTAACGGACAGATATGGCAACGTGGAAATGCACTCGATTACGAGCGCTGGTCTAAAGATCAAGGCATGGCGAATTGGGATTACGCGCACTGCTTGCCATATTTTAAAAAGTTAGAGAATTGTTTAGCAGATCCAAAGAATCCATTTCGTGGAGATAGTGGTCCACTTAAATTAGAGCGCGGACCAGTTAAAGGTCCACTCTTTGCAGCCTTCTTTAAAGCAACAGAGCAAGCGGGATACCCACGCACCGATGACGTCAACGGGTACCGCCAAGAGGGATTTGCAGCATTTGATCGCAATGTCTATCGCGGTCGTCGCCTAAGTGCAGCTCGTGCATATCTGTATCCAGTACTTAAGCGCAAGAACCTCACACTTAAAACAAGAGCGCACGTAACTAAGATTTTATTTGAGGGAACGACTGCTACTGGTGTTGAAGTAATGATCAAGGGTAAGAAACAGATATTTACATCTAAGGAAGTTATTTTGTGTGGCGGGGCAATTAACACACCACAGGTTTTGCAATTATCAGGAATTGGCAACCAAGAAGATCTATCAAAGCTTGGGATTAAAGTTATTAAGCATTTACCTGGTGTGGGTGCTAATTTACAGGATCACCTTGAGGTCTATGTTCAGTACAAGTGCAAGCAGCCTGTAACGCAACAACCCATCACACAAATGTGGCGCCGTCCATTTATTGGCGCGGCTTGGTTATTCTTTAGAAAAGGTCCAGGTGCCACAAATCAATTTGAAGCAGGTGGCTTTACACGAAGCAATGAAGACGTTGCATATCCCAACCTGATGTTTCACTTCTTGCCTCTTGCAATTCGTTATGACGGCAGTGGCCCAACAAGTGGTCATGGATATCAAGTACACGTAGGGCCTATGTATTCAGATGCTCGCGGATGGCTAAAAATTAAGAGCACCAACCCATTTGAAAAGCCTGCAATTCAATTTAATTACCTTTCAACAGATCAAGATCGCCGCGAATGGGTTGAAGCAGTTCGAGTTGCTCGCAATATCTTGACCCAACCTGCGATGGATGATTTCAATGAAGGTGAAACATCCCCTGGTAAAGCAGTTACAACCGATGAAGAAGTGCTCGAATGGGTACGTAAAGACGCCGAAACCGCGCTGCATCCATCGTGTACAGCGAAGATGGGTACAGATGAGATGTCAGTTGTTGATCCAGAGACTATGAAGGTTCATGGAGTAAATGGCTTACGCATCGCAGATGCATCTGTTTTCCCTTATGTCACAAACGGAAATATCTACGCACCCGTGATGATGGTTGCTGAAAAGGCCGCAGATTTAATTCTTGGTAACACTCCGCTAGCACCTGAAAACATCGAGTTCTACCGCCATGTCAAAAGATGAAGAGATAGATAGCCCTCCTTCATCGATTGCAAAAGTAAAGGTTCAAAAATCAGATTCTTTAGACATCTCTTCTGACTCAGTAGTTGTGGAAGAACCGCTTGAGATTCGTTTAAAGCAAGGCGATAGCGAAGAACAACTCGGCATCACAATGCGCACACCTGGAGCAGACCTCGAACTTGCTGCAGGTTTTCTATGGGGCGAAGGATTCTTAAGTAATCCAAGTGAGCTAATACAAGTAAAAGTGTGCGCAGATCGCTCGCTCACACCACGACAACGCGCCAATGTTGTGATTGCAGAAATTACCAAAGATGCTCCCAAGCCACCGCGTTCTATGGAGCGCAGATTCACTATGACTTCGGCGTGTGGCGTGTGTGGCTCAACAAATATTTCAGATTTGCATGCACGTGGAATTAAGNAGGTNGCGCCAACAAAGCATTCANTATCTGAATTAGCNGGCATGACAGCGCTTTTAGATGGTCGCCAAGCCATCTTTTCTAAGACCGGTGGTCTGCACGCCGCAGCACTTGTNAATCCNGAAGGNAAAGCNGTTTATGTTCGNGAAGATGTNGGNCGCCANAACGCAGTAGATAAAATAATTGGNGCAGCNTTAATGGCAGGGCAGTTNCCGCTATCTNATTGGACAGTTGTTGTTTCAGGGCGTGTGGGTTATGAAATCATTCAAAAATCAGTAGCAGCAGGTGTTTCGGCGCTCGTTGGCGTGAGCGCACCAACCTCTCTTGCAATAGATCTGGCTCACGAATTTGGACTAACTCTGTTGGCTTTTGCAAGAGATGGAAAAGCCAAGCAGTTCTTGCCTAGTTAAATTTTAAATGGTTTAGGGCACGCGCTGATCTTTGGAACCCGCACCTTTGCAATAACAGTTCCTTCGCAAGGATGAACGTTTTGTGCAATACCAAGATCGCACGCCACAGATAAGAAGATAAATGCATCTTCATATGTAAATCCCCAATGATTAACCAATAAACCAGCAGCTTCTTCACAGGCAAGTTTCATCGCTTCTTGAATATCATCTACGGCCACACCGTGAGTGATCCAAGAATCCGCAGTTTCAGTAACAGGAAAATCAGTAGTGATGGACTTAATGATGTTTACTTCAATTAATACATCTCCACCAATTTCAACACCTGTACCGCAGATTTCGCCATCACCCATTGATGCGTGCATATCTCCGATACCAAGTAGAGCACCTGAGTGCTTAACTGGCAGATAAATAGTGGAGCCAATTTTGTTCATGTTGTTATCTAAGTTGCCGCCATGTTTGCCAGCAGGCATCGTTAAAATCGATCCAGATGCTGGTGCAACACCGATGACGCCAAGCATCGGGCTAATTGGAAATGAAACCTTCTCATTCATCTTTATTACGCCATCTTTTACATCAAAGAAAGTTCCGTAAGGACCCTTAGCCTTTTGATGTAATTGACCTTCACCGGCGGAAAATCGCGCCGCACCCCGTGATTCGGTTTTAATATCAATAATTGTTACAGCCAATGTGTCGCCGGGTTCTGCGCCTTCAATATAAATCGGCCCAGTTGCGGGATTGACTTGTGCATCATCGATAACTTTTGTTAAATCAGCATCAACTAGCACTTGCCCCTTATAGCAATCCCAGGTTTGCACATGTATCTGATCACCGGCTGAGACACGAAGTGCCGGGCTAAATTCGCTGCCGAAACTCTGGGTGTGATGGTCGCGAGATAGATAGTGCTTTGCGGTGGGATACAGAGTTGTCATGGCGGTAAATCTATCTTCAATTTCACTTCACACGCCACATACAACTGGGGCAGAATGAGCACACTAATTGGACTCTTTGGAGGATGCGTGAAATACGAAGCAGATCATCACATCGGTAAAGACCAACACGTCTGGGCATATTCAACNGATATGCAACCTGTGTTACGTGTTAAATCTGGCGCAACAATTCACCTAGAAACATGGGATTGTTTTACAGGCCAAGTTCAATCCGAAGCTGACACCGTAGAAAAATTAGATTTAGCACGAGTTAACAGCGCAACAGGTCCAATTTATGTTGAAGGCGCTGAACCAGGAGACTCTCTTTCAGTAACACTTCACCGNATTGATCCNGGCGCACAGGGTGCAGGAATGGTTATNCCTGANTGGGGACAACTCATCGGCAAAGTTAAAGCACCAGCTACNCGTATCTTTAAAGTAAAAGATGGAACCGTTCATATGAATGATCGCGTTTCATTTCCTGCNGTACCAATGCTTGGTGTGATCGGTGTTGCACCTGCCGAAGGTGAGATTGCAACATTTGCAGCTGGTCGCCACGGCGGAAACATGGATGATCACTTCAACCGTATTGGTTCCACTGTCCACATGCCTGTATTTCAAAAAGGTGCACTGCTAGCAATTGGTGACATGCACGCATCGATGGGTGATGGAGAAATCTCAGGTACCGGTGTTGAAATCGGCGGAGATGTTTTGATCGAAGTAAATGTTCTAAAAGGCAAGGCTGCAGGTTGGCCAGTTACAGAAACAGCAGATTCTTGGTTCACCCATGGAACAACAGATACTGATCTCAATGAAGCAATTAAATTAGCGTGCGAAGAAGCGGCACAGCTATTAGTTGAACAATGGGGATTTACTTACGAAGATGCATTTATCTTCCTATCTGTCGCTGGAGATGTCGGAATCGCACAATCATGTCATCCATCCCCAGGTACAAAAATTGCTCGCATGCGCGTTCCAAAGATCGCTGCATGTCCACGACCATTTAAGGCAATGTAAATTATGAGTGAGATGAAATGGGAGCATGGAAGCACGTGGTATCGAGTTGTCGGAAATCTCAAGAGCACAAAGACGCCTGTGATGGTTTTGCACGGTGGCCCTGGCGCTGGCCATAACTACTGCGAACCAATCGCTGATGTATTGGCACAAACAGGTCGCGCAGCTGTTCTGTATGACCAAATTGGGTGCGGTAATTCAACTCATCTGCCAGATAAGCCAAAAGAGTTCTGGACTCCAGAGTTGTTTATGGAAGAGCTAGTGCTCTTGACCCAGCACTTAGGCATTTCTAATAAGTACAACATTGTTGGTCAATCGTGGGGCGGAATGCTCGGAATGCAATTCGCAATCTCAAAGCCAAAGGGTCTGAACGCGATGGTTATTGCAGATTCGCCTGCGAGCATGGAAGTCTGGGTATCTGAAGCAAATAAATTGCGTAAAGAGTTGCCACCAGAAGTTGAAGCAACACTTTTGAAGCATGAAGCAGCAGAGACCACTGAAAATCCTGAATACGTTGCTGCCGTTGATGTTTTCTATTCACGTCACTTGTGCCGAATTCCACAACCACCATATGTTGTTGCAAGTTTTGAACAACTAGCGGCAGATCCAACTGTGTATCACACCATGAACGGACCAAGTGAGTTCCACGTAATTGGTTCACTTAAGCACTGGGATATTCGCCTACAACTAAAAGAAATTACTACGCCGACTCTTTTGGTATCTGGTCAATATGACGAAGCAACTCCTGCGATGGTCAAAGAGATTCACGGATTAATCCCAGGATCTAAGTGGGAGTTATTTGCCGAATCTTCACACATGCCACACGTGGAAGAGCCAGCTAAATTTAAGAGAGTTGTTTCTGAGTTCTTAGATTCAAACGACTAAATTACAAGCAACATCAACTGCGCCAATGCGGCGTAGCTCTGGTTCGCGTGTACTGCACTCAGGTACTGCAATAGGACAACGAGTGTGGAATGAGCAGCCGCTTGGACGACTAAGTGGTGATGGAATATCTCCGGTCAAAATCTGACGGGTGCTCTTTGCGCTCTGATCAATGCGTGGATTAGCTGAGAGCAGAGCCTTTGTATATGGATGTTGTGGGTTGTTATAGATCTCTTCGACAGAGCCGAGTTCGACAATTTTTCCTAGATACATAACGGCAATGCGATCAGAAATGTGCCGCACAACACCGAGATCGTGAGCTACGAAGATGTAGGTCAACTCCATCTCATCTTGTAGTTCTTTAAAAAGGTTTAGCACCTGTGCTTGAATAGAAACATCGAGTGCGCTCACTGGCTCATCAGCAATGATGAGCTCGGGCTTAAGCGTCAGCGCACGAGCAATCACAACGCGTTGGCGCTGCCCACCTGAGAATTCATGTGGATATTTTTCATAGGAATTCTTATCTAAGCCAACTTTTTCAAGTAGATCATGTGCGCGGGTACGACGTTCCTCTTTACTAACGCCATGAATGCGCATCGGCTCTTCGATAATCGCACCAATTTGGCGACGTGGATTAAGAGATGCATAAGGATCTTGGAAGATAAATTGAATCTCTTTACGCAGTGGTCGCATTTCAGCAAGTGATTTCTTTGCAATGTCATTTCCCTTATAGATAATTTCACCTGCAGTAGGAGAGTCCAGACGAGAAATAATTCTTCCAAGAGTTGATTTACCGCATCCAGATTCACCAACAATGCCAAGAGTCTCACCTTGCACAAGATTAAATGAGACGCCATCGAGTGCTGAAACTGTATTCTTGCGGCCAAAGCCGCCGCCACTTGATTCATAAATCTTGCGAATGTTCTTAACACTTAAAATTTCATTGCTCATGAGCGCGCTCCTTCGATGAGAAGGAAACAGGCGGCGCCATAGCCATTGCTATCGGCGGTGAATGCAGGTTGTTCGGTGCACGCAGCATGGGCAGATGAACAACGAGAGCTAAAAGCACAACCACTGGGCAGATTAAGAAGAGATGCTGGCTGACCCGAAATGGTTTCAAGTCGTGATGTGCGCGCACGGTCTACGCGTGGTACCGAGTTCATTAACCCCTTTGTATATGGGTGCTGTGGGTTAGCAAAGAGAGAGCTCTTCGTTGATCGCTCAACCATACGACCGGCATACATAACTAGTACTTCAGAAGAAAGCTCAGATACAACTCCCATATCGTGAGTAATGATGATGATTGATGAGTCATGGGTCTTACGTAATCTTTCCAGCAAATCCAAAATTTGTGCCTGAATTGTGACATCTAGCGCAGTTGTTGGTTCATCAGCAATCAGGAGCTTTGGATTTAGTGATAGCGCCATTGCAATAATTGCGCGTTGTCTCATACCACCAGAGAATTCATGTGGATATTGATTCACGCGCTTGGCTGGATCTGGAATACCAACTTCTTCTAGTAATTCAATAGCACGCGCTTTAGCATCCTTATTTGAAATATTGCTGTGTAATTGAAGTTGTTCGCGAATATGCCACCCAATTGTGTAGACAGGAGTCAGTGCTGTCATTGGATCTTGAAAAACCATCGCAATATCTTTACCGCGAATTGCGCGTAACTCTTCATCGCTTTTCTTAAGCAGATCTTCGCCGTTGAATAAGACTTCACCAGTAACTTCTGCATTTTCATCTTTGATTAAACCCATTACGGCGCTCATAGAAACGCTTTTGCCAGATCCTGATTCACCAACGATGCCAAGAACTTCACCATGATTAATGGAGAATGAAAGGTTATTTACAGCACGCACGACGCCTTTGCGAGTCTTAAAGGAGACGCATAGGTTTTTAACTTCTAGTAATTTCTCAGCCACGGCGCACCCGCGGATCTATCCACGCATACACCAGGTCAACAACGGCGTTTGCAATAACGATAAAGAATGCTGCATACATAACTGTTGCCATAATTAGTGGCAAGTCAAAGTTTTGCAAAGCGGTAAAGGTAAGTCGACCCACACCTTGAATACCAAAGACAACCTCTGTCAAAAGGGCTGATCCTCCGACTAAAGCGCCAAAATCTAATCCAAAGAGTGAAACTACGGTAATTAAACTCATGCGACTTGCGTGCTTAATTAGAATACGTTTTTCACCAGCGCCCTTAGCGCGCTCTGTCTTTATGTAATCCTCCTGCATCAATCCGACAATTTCGCTGCGGACTACTCGAATATAAATACCCGCATACAAAAGAGAAAGCGTCAGCCAGGGAAAGAGCAGCGCCAAGAACCAACCGCCAGGGCTTTCGGTAAATGGCACATACCCAAGGGGTGGAACCCACCGAAATAAAGTGGCGTGCAAACGCCCTTGCGTTATTAGGTTGACCACCTCACCAAGCCAATACACAGGCAATGAGACTCCAATGATTCCGATAATTCCAATTGCGGGGTCAACCCACGACTTACGCATACCTGCAGCCGTTATTCCCAGAGCTAATCCCAGAACTAACCAAATAAGTGCTGCGCCAAAGACAAGGGATAACGTTGCAGGAATAGCCTGCGTTAATTGTGGCCACACTTCTGCACCGCGGTTTACATAGGATGTCAGATCACGATCAATAAACAAGTGCTTCATCATCGATACATAACGAATATGAATTGGCTTATCTAGATCAAAAGTAGCTCGTACTTGTTGAAGCGTGAGTTGGTCTGCATTTCGACCTGCGATGCGAGCAGCTGGATCAACACCAGGAGTTGCAAAGAAGATGAGGAAAACCAAGATACTGATGGAGACAAGCACAAAAATAGCAGCGGCTAAGCGCTTAAGAATAAATCGCGTCAAAATGCACCGCGTAGACGAGCTTTAGGATCGAGTGCATCTCGCACCGCATCACCAAGCAGATTAAGAGCAACAGCGGTGATAACAATAAACAGACCAGGTGCTAAAGCAACTATTGGGCGTGTGTACAAGAGCCCAAGGCCATCTTTTATAATTGTTCCCCATGAAGCATCTGGTGCTTGCACGCCAATAGATAAAAACGAGAGTGCGGACTCTGTAAGCATGGCGAGTGAGACCATCAGCGGAATAAAGACCAAAACACTTGGGATTACGTTAGGCAAAATTTCACGGAAAATAATTGTTGAATTCTTTGCGCCACCACCGATTGCAGCTTTGACAAATTCACGTTCACGAAGTGCGAGAACCTGTCCGCGAATAGGACGAGCGACGTATGGGACATAGACAAGACCAATAATAAAGATAGGTAGATAAAGTGAGCCTGCCTCGAGAGATAGTGGACCCCATTTAAATCCACTTGTTAAAAGCACCACTGAGAGCGAAATAGAAAGTAGATAAACAGGAAAGGCCCAAATCACATCAAGGATTCGAGAAATCACGGAGTCAATAATTTTTCCTGAATAGCCAGCGATGACACCAACGAGCGTTGCAACAATCAGCGTCAGAGCCGCGGCTGAAAATCCGATTAATAAAGTATTTGTACCGCCATATAACAAACGCGCTGCAACGTCGCGACCTTGGTTATCGGCGCCTAAAAAGTAAGGGCCAATTTTCCATGTAGGGCCAATGGGGTTAACACCGATCTTGAGTCCTTCAGTTGATTGTTGTAAAACCTGAACTTCCACACCATCTAAGACAACAGTTCCATTAATGGTTGAAACAAATGGTTCTGTCTTTGAGACCAGTGATGCGTAAAGCGGAGCGAAGAGTGTGAGTGCAACAACTATGACCAACATAGTTGATGCAACCCATGACCTACGATCACGAACCAGCGTTCGGAGGGCAATTTTACCCGGACTCTCCGAAGAGAGATTGAACGCTGGTTCGTGCGTAGTCATCTACTTATCGAGTTGCAGTTGGCTAACCAACATGTAGAACTGCTTAGAGAAGTTGTAGTTCTTCACACGAGCAGACAAAAAGTCAATCTGCTTTGGTGTAAAGGCAACAGCGACTGGAGCTTCATTCATGATCGCTTGATCAATCTCGCCCCACTCTTTATCAGCAGCTGCTTGATCTGTTACGGCTAGATTCATTGCATCAATCATGCGCTTGTTGAGTGCCTTATTGCAATAACCAGCCATATTGATAGATGAATCTGAACCTGGTGTAAATGATTCACAACCGAGCAAAATGTACGAGAAGTCCATTGCTGCTGGGAAATCTTGATACCACTGTGATACCGAGATTTGAACCTTATTCTTCGTATTCTGAATGTATGTGAATTGAATGTTGCTTGAAATAGGCTTCAAGGTTGCCTTGTAACCAATCTGGTTAAGAACACTTTGAATGTATTCACCCATCTGCTTATTTACTTCATCATCAGAGACAACGATGCCAACCTTTTGGCCAGCTGTTCCTGACTCCTTAACGAGTTGCTTTGCCTTTTCAATATCTGGCGCAGCCCAACTTGTTGCTGGAGATTCAACTGAAGCACCCTCTGTGTACTGGCAGAAGTCCTTGTGCCCTGGAAATCCAGGTGGCAAGAACGTACATGCAGGGGATGCAAGCTGTTCGCCACCGAAGATCTTTACCATTGCATTGCGGTCAAGTGCGTAGTTAACAGCCTGACGTGCTTTGACGTTATCAAATGGTGCCAAGTTGTTATTCATTGGCAA
>JGI12421J11937_10000206_pt1 | contig 21852 bp, 30 predicted proteins | sample LakErihyJuly2011_2_FD_11937 | JGI IMG/M metagenome (IMG submission 11937)
ATCGTTCGTACAGTTAAGGAACGTCGTCGTCCAGATGGTTCTTACATCAAGTTTGATGAGAATGCTGCAGTAATTTTAAAGGCTGATGGTGAACCACGTGGAACTCGTATCTTCGGACCAGTTGCACGTGAACTTCGCGATAAGCGCTTTATGAAAATTATTTCCCTTGCTCCGGAGGTGTTATAAAAATGGCAAAGATTAAGAAATCTGACTCTGTTTTGGTAATCGCCGGAAAAGATAAGGGCGTTACAGGAAAGGTTCTCGATGTTGTCGGTGACCGCATCCTCGTTGAAGGTGTTGCTCGCGTGAAGCGTCACACGAAAGAACAGAGTGGTGAGCGCGGCGTAAAAGTTGGCGGAATCATCACTGTTGAATCTTCAATTCACATTTCAAATGTCATGGTTGTTGACGCAGACGGTAAGGCATCACGCCTTGGCACTCGCAAGAACGATGACGGCAAAAATGTACGCATCTCGCGTCGTACCGGAAAGGACATCTAATGTCGACGACACTTGATGTACGTCTAAAGTCTCGCTATCGCAGTGAAATTGCGCCAGCGTTAAAAACACAATTCGGTTTCAAAAACCCTATGCAGATCCCAACACTCGTAAAGATTGTTGTGAACATGGGTGTTGGCGACGCTGCTCGTGACTCAAAGCTCATCGAAGGCGCAGTACGCGACTTAACAATTATTACTGGCCAAAAGCCACAAGTAACTAAGTCACGTAAATCAATCGCGCAATTTAAGTTGCGTGAAGGTCAGCCAATCGGCGCCCACGTAACAATTCGTGGCGATCGTATGTGGGAGTTTGCAGATCGTCTGCTTTCAATCTCTCTTCCACGTATCCGCGACTTCCGTGGTCTTTCACCAAAACAATTTGATGGCAAGGGAAATTACACATTCGGTCTAACCGAACAAGTTGTATTCCCTGAAATCGAACAAGACAAAGTTGATCGTCCGCGCGGTATGGACATCACCATTGTTACTACAGCTAAAAACGATGATGAAGGTCGTGCACTTCTAAAAGCGCTCGGTTTTCCATTCAGGGAGGCATAAGAGATGGCAAAGACATCGCTAAAGGTAAAGGCAGCTCGCAAACCTAAATTTAAGGTGCGCGGCTATACCCGTTGCCAACGTTGTGGTCGTCCACACGCTGTCTACCAAAAGTTCGGCATCTGCCGTATCTGCTTCCGCGAAATGGCACACCGCGGTGAACTTCCTGGCATCACAAAAGCTAGCTGGTAATTTTTTAATCCAACAACTACGAAGTAGGTCCATTAGATAAATGGAAACCAATTCGAGAAAGGCCACAGGCCACGTATGACAATGACAGATCCGATCGCAGACATGTTGGCACGTCTGCGCAACGCGAACTCTGCTTACCACGATGCGGTTTCAATGCCGTCATCATCGGTAAAGGTTCGTATCGCAGCAATCCTTCAAGAAGAGGGTTTTATTGCTGGATATCGCGTTGATTCAAATGCAAATGGCGTAGGCAAGACATTAGTTCTTGACCTTAAGTTCGGCACTAACCGCGAACGTTCGATCGCAGGTCTTCGCCGAGTTTCAAAGCCAGGACTTCGCGTATACGCAAAGTCAACTGCACTTCCAAAAGTTCTTGGGGGTCTGGGCGTTGCAATCATCTCAACATCATCAGGTTTGTTAACTGATAAGCAAGCTAACAAGAAGGGCGTAGGCGGAGAAGTTCTCGCTTACGTATGGTAATCACAGATGTCACGTATTGGACGTATGCCAATTACCGTTCCTAGCGGTGTTGAAATAACAATTTCTGGTCAGAACGTTGCAGTGAAGGGACCTAAGGGTTCACTTGCACTAAACGTTGCTGAGCCAATTCGAGTCTCACAAGAGGGAAGCGTCATCACTGTCGCTCGCCCAAATGAAGAGCGCATTACTCGTTCACTTCACGGTCTATCTCGCACACTCGTTGCTAATTTGATTGAAGGCGTAACCAATGGTTACACACTCTCAATTGACATCGTTGGTGTTGGTTACCGCGTTGCTGAAAAGGGTAAAGATCTTGAGTTCCAACTCGGTTACAGCCACGTAATTAATTTCCCTGCACCAGCAGGAATTACATTCAAGGTTGAATCACCAACAAAGTTGTTTATCTCAGGAATTGATAAGCAGCAGGTTGGCGAAACCGCCGCAAAGATTAAAAAGCTTCGCAAGGCTGATCCTTATAAGGGCAAGGGCTTGCGACTCACAGGCGAAGTTGTTCGCCGTAAGCAAGGAAAGACAGGTAAGAAGTAATGGCTATCGGTGTAAAGGTCCGTAAAGGTTCGGCAACAAATGCTCGCGCCCGTCGTCACTTCCGAGTGCGCAAGAAGGTCTCCGGAACTTCTGCTCGCCCACGTCTAGTTGTCTCTCGCTCTGCTCGTCACTTATTCGTGCAGATCGTTGATGACTCAACTGCAAAAACTCTTGCTTATGCATCAACCATGGAAGCAGATCTTCGCAACGACAAAGGCGATAAGACTTCAAAGTCTCGCCAAGTTGGTGTGTTAATTGCTAAGCGTGGAAAAGAAGCAGGCGTTTCTACCGTTGTCTTTGACCGCGGTGGCAATAAATATCACGGTCGTATCGCAGCTCTTGCAGATAGTGCACGAGAGAATGGATTGGAGTTCTAATGGCTATTGATCCAACCTCAGCACCATCAACTGGTGGTAATGCACCAGGTAAAGGCGGTCGCGAACGTCGTGAACGTCGTGATGATCGTCAACAAGAGAAGAGCCCATACACAGAGCGCGTGGTTTTCATTAACCGCGTTTCTAAAGTTGTAAAGGGTGGTCGTCGCTTCTCATTCACAGCACTAGTTGTTGTGGGAGATCAGAACGGAACTGTCGGAATTGGTTATGGAAAATCTAAGGAAGTTCCACAAGCCATTGCTAAGGCAGTAGAAGAAGCAAAGAAATCNTTCTTCGTTGTTCCTCGTATTCAAGGAACAGTTCCTCACCCAGTTCAAGGTGAAACTGCAGCAGGCGTTGTTCTACTTCGCCCAGCTAGCCCAGGTACCGGAGTTATTGCCGGTGGTCCAGTGCGCGCGGTACTTGAATGTGCAGGAATCACTGACGTTCTTACAAAATCACTCGGATCAAATAACGCAATCAACATGGTTCACGCCACAGTTGCTGCGCTAAAGATGCTTGAGTCACCAGCAGCAATCGCTGCTCGTCGTGGTCGTCCGCTCGAAGATGTTGCACCAGCTGCAATTATTCGTGCATCACAGATAACAGTAGGTGCCTAATGCCACGTTTGAAAGTTACTCAAATACGTTCAAAGGTTGGCAATAAGCCAGAACTTCGCGACACACTTCGCTCTCTTGGACTAAAGAGAATTAACGATGTTGTTGTCAAAGAAGATCGTCCAGAAATTCGTGGCATGGTTTACGCCGTTCGCCACTTGATCAAGGTTGAGGAGGTTGAATAAAGATGACACTAAAACTTCATCATCTTCGTCCAGCCCCTGGTGCTAAGAAAGCTAAGACTCGTAAGGGTCGCGGTGAAGCATCAAAGGGTAAGACTGCTGGTCGTGGTGGCAAGGGAACTCGCGCCCGTAACCAGGTTCGTGCAGGTTTCGAAGGTGGACAACTACCTTTGGTAATGCGCTTGCCTAAGTTGCGCGGATTTAAAAACCCTGCACGCGTTGAATACCAAGCTGTCAATGTTTCTACAATTAATGCGCTCTATCCAAAGGGTGGAGATGTATCAGTTGCAGATCTGATTGCAAAGGGCGCGGTTCGCGACAGCCTTCCTGTAAAGGTTCTAGGCAATGGCGAAATTTCAGTCAAGGTAAATGTGATTGCACATGGATTCTCTGGTTCAGCAATTGAAAAAATTGCTGCAGCAGGTGGTTCTACTAAGACTCTGTAATTAACTGGCAATAAATAATTAGTGATTGATTAGGAAGAGGGAGAAAATCTGATGCTTTCAGCATTCGGTATGGCCTTTAAGACCCCTGAACTACGAAAGAAGATTTTCTTCACTCTTTCAATCATGGCTCTATTTCGTTTTGGTTCAGTTGTTCCAACACCAGGTGTTTCATACACAAACGTTCAACAGTGCCTTACTCAGGTTCAATCTGGTGGGCTCTTTGGGTTAATCAACCTTTTCAGCGGTGGAGCGCTCTTGCAGTTATCTGTATTCGCACTCGGCATCATGCCTTACATCACCAGCTCAATTATTATTCAACTCTTAACAGTTGTTATCCCTCGCTTTGAAGCACTCAAGGCTGAGGGACAATCTGGAACAGCAAAATTAACTCAGTACACACGTTACTTAACTATCGGTCTTGCGATTTTGCAATCAACAGGTCTGATTGCAGTTGCACGCACACCTGGTCGTTTAATCTCTGGTTGCGATCTAGCAATCATTCCTGATACTTCATGGCAGCGAATTCTGACAATGATCTTTGTTATGACAGCTGGAACATCAGTAATCATGTGGCTTGGAGAATTAATCACTGACCGTGGTGTTGGTAACGGTATGTCCATTCTTATCTTTACATCCATTGCAGCTGGTTTTCCTGGCAACTTGTGGAGCATCAGACTACAAAAGGGTCTATTTGCTTTCATCTTCGTAATCTCAGTTGGAATCTTGATTATTGCAGCCGTTGTTTTCGTGGAGCAAGCACAACGACGTATTCCAGTTCAATACGCAAAGCGCATGGTTGGGCGTCAAAGCTATGGTGGAACAAGTACATATATTCCAATTAAGGTAAACCAAGCTGGCGTTATTCCAGTGATCTTTGCATCATCTCTTCTATATATTCCGTCGCTGGTCGTTAACTTCACCAATAGTCAGGCCGGATGGGCAGTATGGATTAGCCGTAACTTTGTTACTGGAGATCACCCAATTTATATTGCAACCTATGCCGCACTCATTGTTTTCTTCACATACTTCTACGTTGCAATCACATTTAATCCAGATGAGGTTGCAGATAATATGAAGAAGTACGGTGGTTTCGTTCCCGGAATCCGCGCGGGCCGCCCAACATCTGAATATTTACAATATGTTCTCTCACGTATTACTGCCCCTGGTTCTATTTACTTGGCACTTGTTGCAGTAATTCCAATCGGTGCTCTTATTCTCTTTGGTGCAACACAGAACTTCCCATTTGGAGGTACTGCGATCTTGATCGTGGTTGGTGTTGGTCTAGATACTGCAAAGCAGATTGAAAGCCAGTTGCAGCAACGTTCATACGAGGGGTTCTTGCGCTAATGCGTTTAGTCCTGGTTGGACCACCAGGTGCGGGTAAAGGTACGCAGGCACAATTCCTCTCCAAGCACTACTCGATTCCACATATTTCAACGGGCGATATTTTTCGTGCCAATTTAAAAGCTGGCACACCGCTGGGTGTTGAAGCACAAAAATTTATGGATGCAGGCGAGTTAGTTCCTGATTCAGTAACTAATGAAATGGTTAAAGATCGCCTGACACATGCAGATACTGCAAACGGCTTTTTACTAGATGGTTTCCCACGCAACGTGGCACAAGCACAAGTACTTTCAAGTGTTTTGATTGAAAAGAAGACTCCACTAGATGCCGTTCTTGAACTTCAAATCGATGATTCAGAGATTATTGCGCGTTTAAATAATCGCAGAAGTGTGGAATCTCGAGCAGATGATGCCGAGGAAGTAATTGTTCACCGCCTCAATGTTTATCACGAGCAGACAGCACCGATTGTTCAGTATTACCGCAGCGAAGGTTCTCTGATAACAATTAGTGCCACTGGCGCGGTAGATGAAATTACAACACGTGCCATCACAGCTCTCGGCAACAAATAAGTAGTTCGCAGATGGCAATTCAAATAAAGAGTCTTGATGAGTTAAAAATCATGCGACAAGCAGGACTGCTCGTCGCACACACGTTAGATTTGATGCGCGAATCAATAAAAGTTGGAATGCGCACCGATGCCCTAGATGCGATAGCAGCTGCAAATATTAAGCGCGGTGGCGCAACATCTAATTTCAAGGGCTATCACGGCTATCCCGCAACAATTTGTATCTCACTTAATGAAGAAATTGTTCACGGTATTCCAGGAGATCGAATAATCGAAGATGGCGATGTCATTTCGATTGATTGCGGTGCAATCATTAATGGCTGGCATGGAGATGCAGCCTTTTCAGTAATTGTTGGAAACGCTAATCCAGAAGATCAAAAGATGCTCGATGTCTGCCAAGAGTCAATGTGGCGCGGTATCGCAGCTGGAAAATCTGGGGCGCGGCTCAGTGATATTGGTTATGCAATCGAGCAATACATTAATTCACAAGGCAGTTATGGCATCTTGCAAGAATATGGTGGACATGGAATTGGCACAGAGATGCATCAAGAACCACACGTATTAAATTTTGGTAAGGCCGGCAACGGACCAGAGATAACTCCAGGCTTCGCACTCGCCATCGAACCGATGATTACTCGTGGCACCGCAAAGACTCGCGTGCTTGCAGATCAGTGGACAGTTGTTTCGCAAGATAATTCACGTGGTGCACACTTCGAAAATTCATATGCAATTGCACCTGATGGAAAACCTTTTGTTCTAACCGCCATCGATGGGGGCCGGGCCAAATTAGCCAGCCTTGGGGTTGAGATCAGCTCACTGCTTTCATAGGCTCGAGGTGGGGAAAAATCCCCAAAAATCTCGAAAAATCTACGCCTGAATTGCAAGATTTCTACTCAGATTAGGGGTATAACCCCGATTTGCCCCTAATTTCCCTTAGTAGGGGGACAGCCTTTAGACTGCACCTTCGCACTCCACGCATTAATAGAGAAGTAGGTACGCGCTTGGCTAGTAAAGATGGTGCAATCGAAATCGAAGGCACTGTTGCTGAAGCACTACCTAACGCGATGTTTCGCGTGGAGCTTACGAATGGGCACAAAATTCTTGGGCACATCAGCGGAAAAATGCGAAAGAACTACATTCGTATTTTGCCCGGTGATCGTGTCATCGTTGAATTAAGTCCATATGACCTCACCCGAGGTCGAATTGTTTTCCGTCACAAGTAATTAGGAGCAGTAATAATGAAGGTACAACCAAGCGTTAAGAAGATTTGCGATAAGTGCAAAGTCATTCGACGCAAAGGTCGTGTCATGGTTATCTGCGAAAACTTGCGACACAAACAACGTCAGGGATAAATCCCTAACGAACACAACGCGTTGTGCGACTTACTAATTAGTGAAAACTAATGTGTAAGACCTCTGGACCGGTAGGCCAGAGAACAGCATGACGGAGGACCTTCCGGATTAAAGAAATGGCATAAACATGGCACGTCTTGTTGGTGTCGATCTTCCGCGTGAAAAGCGCGTAGAGGTCGCACTTACCTATATCTTCGGAATGGGTTTAACCCGTTCTCAAAAAACACTAGCCGCAACTGGTATTAGTCCAGATACTCGCGTTAAGGATCTCCAAGAGCCTGAGCTTGCAAAGCTACGCGAATACATTGAGGCAAACTTCAAGATTGAAGGCGATCTTCGCCGTGAAATCTCCGGTGACATCCGTCGCAAAGTTGAAATTCAAAGCTACCAAGGCATTCGTCACCGCAAGGGACTTCCTGTTCGTGGTCAGCGCACACATACAAATGCACGTACTCGCAAGGGTCCACGTAAAGCAATTGCAGGTAAGAAGAAGGTGACTAAGTAATGGCCGCTCCTAAAGCAAAGACTGCTGCTCCAGTAAAGGGCAAAGTCAAAACGCGTAAGAAAGAAAAGAAGAATGTTGCTGTTGGAAATGCTTACATTAAGAGCACTTTCAATAACACAATCATCTCTATTACTGACACAACAGGCGCTGTCATCTCTTGGGCTTCATCTGGCCAAGTTGGTTTCAAGGGTTCACGTAAGTCCACTCCATTCGCAGCCCAGCTAGCAGCAGAATCAGCAGCTCGTCGCGCACAAGAGCACGGACTTAAGAAAGTTGATGTTTTCGTTAAGGGTCCTGGTTCAGGACGCGAAACTGCAATCCGTTCATTGCAAGCAGCTGGTTTGGAAGTTGGTGCCATCTCTGATGTAACACCTGCTCCACACAATGGCTGTCGCCCAACCAAACCACGTAGAGTTTAAGGAGGAATAGAAAATGGCTCGTTATACCGGAGCAGACTGCAAGCGTTGCCGTCGCGAAAAAGTAAAACTATTCCTTAAGGGATCAAAGTGCGATGGACCAAAGTGTCCGATCGAATCACGCCCTTATCCACCTGGACAACATGGTCGTGGTCGTGCCAAGGAATCTGAATACCTATTACAGATGCGCGAAAAGCAAAAGTGCGCACGTATTTACGGTGTTCTAGAAAAGCAATTCCGTGGATATTACGAAGAAGCTAACCGCAAGCAAGGCAAGACTGGTGAAAACCTTCTTGTACTTCTTGAAACTCGTCTAGATAACGTCGTCTTCCGCGCTGGCTTTGCAAAGAGCCGCGACATGGCACGCCAACTAGTTCGTCACGGACACTTCGTTGTTAATGGCAAGAAGGTAAACATTCCTTCATATCGCGTATCTGCGATGGACATCATTGATGTTCTTCCAAAGTCACTCGATCTCACACCATTTATCGTGGCAAGTGCTGAACTTGGTGAGAAAGCTGTTCCTGCATGGATGGAGGTTGTTGGTTCGCAAATGCGCATCATCATTCACTCAGTTCCTGCTCGTGCGGTTATCGACACCCAAATTCAAGAGCAGCTGATCGTTGAACTTTATTCCAAGTAATTTTTGAAAGTTTAACGACCCCATGGTTGTTAAACACCCGCACGATCGCAGTACCAAACAGGAGATCAAATAGAGGTTCTCCGAGAGAAGAAAGAGGAGCAACAGTGCTAATTGCACAACGTCCCACCCTCAGTGAAGAAGTAGTATCCGAAAACCGTTCACGATTCATTATTGAACCGCTTGAACCAGGTTTCGGTTACACACTCGGCAACAGCATGCGCCGTACATTGCTTTCATCTATTCCAGGTGCAGCAGTGACAAGCATTCGAGTCGCCGGAGCACTCCATGAGTTCACCACTCTTGAAGGTATTAAAGAAGATCTCACAGATATCGTCTTGAATATCAAGAACTTGGTTCTTTCATCAGATAACGATGAGCCAAGCGTTCTTTATATACGCAAATCAGGTGCCGGAAGCGTTACTGGAGCAGATATTGCAGTGCCAACTGGCGTTGAAGTACACAATCCAGAACTTCACCTTGCAACTCTTAATGCAAAAGCAAACCTTGAAATCGAACTCACTGTTGAGCGCGGTCGTGGTTATGTAACTGCTGTTCAGAATAAGCAAGCTGGAGCTGAAATCGGTCGCATTCCTGTTGACTCTATTTACTCGCCAGTTCTTAAGGTCACATACAAAGTTGAAGCAACTCGCGTTGAACAGCGCACAGACTTCGATCGTCTTGTTGTTGATGTTGAAACTAAGCCATCAATGAAGCCACGCGATGCAGTTGCATCAGCTGGAAAGACACTCGTAGAACTCTTCGGTCTTGCTCGTGAACTAAATGTTGACGCAGAAGGAATCGAAATGGGACCTTCCGTTATGGATGCAGCACTTGCTGCAGATCTTGCTCTTCCAATTGAAGATCTTGATCTCACAGTCCGTTCATACAATTGCTTAAAGCGTGAAGGTATTCACACTGTCGGTGAACTTGTTAACCGTTCAGAAGCTGACCTTCTAGATATCCGCAACTTTGGTTCAAAGTCCATCGATGAGGTAAAGGCAAAGCTTGTCTCAATGGGAATGTCTCTTAAGGACAGCCCAGCTGGATTTGATCCAACGAAGCACCAAAACTACAACGCAGCAGTTGACGATGATTTCGTCGATGCAGATCAGGCCTAGGAGAAATAACTCATGCCAAAACCAACTAAAGGTCCTCGTCTGGGCAGTGGCCCATCACACGAGCGTCTAATCCTAGGAACACTTGCAGAGCAATTGTTCGAGCACGGAAAGATCACAACAACTGAAGCAAAGGCGAAGCGTCTTCGTCCACTTGCTGAAAAGTTAATTACCTTTGCAAAAAAGGGTGATCTTGCAGCTCGTCGTCAAGTAATGGCAACAATTGCAAACAAGGGCGTTGTACATACTTTGTTTACAGAAATTGGTCCACGTTTCGTTGCACGCAACGGTGGATATACACGTATTACAAAGATCGGACCACGTAAGGGCGATAACGCACCTATGGCGGTTATCGAAGTATTAACTGAGAAAGATAACTAAGCACTAGCTTTCTTTACTCTTATGACTGAACCCACTCTCTATCCCGAGAGTGGGTTTCGTCGTTTACGGATTGATTTAGCTTATGACGGAACTAATTTCGCAGGATGGGCAAAACAACCAGATCAACGCACTGTTCAAGAGTGCCTTGAAGAATCCCTTGCAAAGATTTCAAGAATTAGCCCAGAAACAATTGTTGCGGGCCGAACTGATGCAGGAGTACACGCAACCGGACAGGTCATTCACGTTGATCTTCCAGAGAGCGTTTCACTCGATGATTTGGTTTATAAACTCAATCGCCTGCTAGATCAAGATATTCGTGTCCACAAAATTAGCCTTGCGCCAGAAGCATTTCATGCACGTTTTTCAGCGCTTCGACGTAAATACAGATACAAAATTCTGGATGATAATCGGGTCCTAGATCCACTTGCCCGACTAGATGTTGCAACGTGGTATCGAGCACTAGATGTTGATGTCATGAATAAAACTAGTCACCTCTTGCTGGGCAAACATGACTTTGCTGCATTTTGTAAGTTTCGAGAAGGTGCAACCACGGTTCGCACTTTAGAAAAATATGAGTGGACCCGTAATGCCGATGGCTTTCTGGTTGCAGATATTGTGGCCGATGCGTTCTGCTATTCAATGGTGCGAAATCTAGTTGGCGCAGTTGTTTGTGTGGCAGATGGACGATTTGATCCAGAGTGGATTCAAGGAGTTCTGAGCAATAAGGAACGCGTCTCTGATTCATTAGTCTTTCCTGCTCGAGGCTTAACGTTGTATCAAGTTGATTACCCAGATGATGCAGAACTGTTGGAGCGAGCCAAAGAATCCATCGCTCGCCGTAATGAAGAGAATAATTAATGGGACATATTGATGTCAGCGGAGTTGAGTTCGCTTTATCTGATGGGCGAGTACTTCTCAATGATGTTTCTTTTCGAGTCGGAGATGGTGCCAAAGTTGCATTAATCGGTGCAAATGGTTCAGGCAAAACAACTTTACTTAAAATGATTTCAGGTGATCTGCAACCAGATGAAGGAAGCGTTGCAATTACTGGCGGCCTCGGTGTCATGCGACAGTTCATTGGATCTGTCCGAGATGAATCAACAGTTCGCGATCTTTTGATTTCAGTTGCGCCACCCCGAATTAGAGAAGCAGCAGCTCTGGTTAAAAAGACTGAAGAGTTAATGAATTCACGCAACTCTGAAAAAGATCAGATGAATTATGCCCAAGCAATCATTGATTGGGGCGATGCTGGGGGATATGACAGTGAAGTGATTTGGGATTTATGTTGCACAGAAGCACTTGGTAAATCATTTGATTCGGTGGCTGAGCGACAAGTAAATACTCTCTCGGGTGGAGAACAGAAAAAATTAGTTCTGCGAGCACTCCTTGAAGGACCAGATGAAGTGCTGCTACTGGATGAACCTGATAACTACTTAGATGTTCCTTCTAAACGCTGGCTTGAAGAAGTTATTACTGCAACAAAGAAGACAGTTTTGTTTGTGAGCCATGATCGAGAACTCCTAGAACGCACAGCCACTCGTATCGTTACTCTCGAACAAGGTATAACAGGAAACACAACGTGGGTACACGGTGGAAAATTTTCTACCTGGCACGATGCACGTAAAGCTCGTAATGCCCGTTTTGCTGAAATGTTATTGCGTTGGGAAGAAGAACATCAACGTCTCAAAGATTTAGTTCGCACACTTCAAGTGCAGGCTGCAAATAGCCCAGATATGGCATCGAAGTATCGAGCAATGCAGACTCGGTTGCGCAAGTTCGAAGAGGTTGGTCCACCGGAGGCGCCACCTATCGAACAAGATGTAAGAGTTGGTTTACGAGGTGGACGCACTGGCTTGCGTGCGCTTACATTTGAAAATCTTGCGATTGAAAACCTTACTGAACCATTTAATTTCGAAGTATTCTTTGGTGATCGCATTGCAGTGCTCGGCAAAAATGGCACCGGTAAATCACATTTCTTGCGATTGATTTCTGGTGATAGCAACGTTAAATACACTGGAAATTTCAAAGTTGGTGCTCGCGTGGAAATTGGTTATTTTGCACAAACGCATGCTCACCCAGAGTTCGAAAGCAAGACTCTGCTTGATATTTTGTGGCAGACATATTCATTGCAATTAGGACCTGCAAAAAGTGTTCTACGAAAGTATGAAATTCATAATCAAGCGGAGCAAAAATTCTCATCACTTTCAGGTGGGCAACAAGCGCGCTTTCAAGTTTTATTGCTAGAACTATCTGGTTCAACACTTTTGTTACTCGATGAACCAACAGATAACTTAGATTTAGCGAGCGCGGAAAGCTTGGAGAAAGCGTTAGAAGAGTATGAAGGAACTGTAATTTCAGTAACGCATGATCGATGGTTCACCCGAGGATTCACACGCTTCTTGATCTTTGGAGCCAATGGTGCGGTTTATGAGAGCCCAGAGCCTGTTTTTGAGCATTGAATATGAGGCTAAATAGCCATTTTGACCCTACGCGAGCGCGCAGGTACCCTTTACCTCTTGCGCCTGTTCAAGGGCGCAGCACGCAGGATTAGAAGCGATATAAAAAGAGAGAAGTGAAGAGCATGCGTACATATAGTCCAAAGGCTGGCGATGCAGTGCGTAATTGGCACATCATCGACGCACAAGATGTCGTTTTGGGACGTCTTGCAAGTCATGCTGCAGTTCTTCTTCGCGGAAAGCACAAAGCAACATTTGCACCACACATGGACATGGGCGATTTCGTAGTTGTTATCAACGCCGAAAAAATTGTGCTCACTGGTCAAAAAGTTAAGCAAAAGTATTCACATATGCACTCTGGTTTCCCAGGTGGTTTAACTTCAACTGTTTACGGCGAATTGATTGAAAAGCATCCAACTCGCGCTGTTGAAAAAGCGATCAAGGGAATGTTGCCAAAGAATCGTCTTGGCCGTGCAATGTCAGCAAAGCTCAAGGTTTATGCAGGTGCTGAGCACCCACATGCAGCACAAGCTCCAAAGCCATACGTATTCACCCAAGTCTCACAAATCGTCAAGTAATCGCCGAAGAAAAAAGGGAAAAATAATTCATGTCTGAAAATACATTCGTTGACGAACTAGATGAGAACGAGATTCCAACTTCGTACACATCAGCAACACCAGCTCCAGCAACAAATCGTCCTGCACTGACAGGACCTGGCGGCGGAGTCGGTCGTCGTAAGGAAGCTGTTGCACGCGTTCGCCTAGTTCCAGGAACAGGCCGCTGGGTTGTTAACGGAAAGACACTTGAGAATTACTTCCCAAACAAAGTTCACCAACAATCAGTTTCAGAACCATTTCGCACAGTAGGTGCTGAAGGTGCATACGATGTTTTCGCTCGTATCAATGGTGGTGGAGTTTCAGGTCAAGCTGGTGCACTACGTCTAGGCGTTGCACGCTCACTTAATGAAATTGATGCAGAAGCACACCGTCCAGCACTTAAGAAAGCTGGATTCCTTTCACGCGATGCACGTGTGATTGAACGTAAGAAGTACGGTCTTAAGAAAGCACGTAAGCGTTCTCAATACAGCAAGCGCTAATTTCTATCGTATTTGGAGGCAATCTCCGTGGCCCTATTCGGCACTGATGGAATTCGTGGCTTAGCAAATGTTGATCTCACGGCTGAATTAGCACTAGATGTTGCCGTTGCTGCCGCCCATATTTTGGTTGAATCCTTAGGCGATAAAAACAAACGTCCACACGCAATTGTTGGGCAAGACTCTCGTGCATCTGGTGAATTCCTTGAAGCAGCAGTTGTTGCAGGTTTAACTAGTGCTGGAGTTGATGTTTATCGTGTTGGCGTCTTACCAACTCCTGCAATTGCATATTTAGTTGCAGAAAGTGGCGCAGATCTAGGCGTCATGATTTCAGCATCACATAATCCTGCTCCAGATAATGGAATCAAATTATTTGCTCGCGGTGGAGAAAAGTTAGCCGATTCACTAGAAGCTGCAATCGAAGCGCGAATGGGCGAACCGTGGCAACGTCCAACCGGTGCCCACGTGGGGCGCGTAATTGAGGACGCTAGCGCTCGCGAGAAATACATTGCGCACTTACTTAAAAGCCTTGATGTTTCACTATCAGGAATAAAGGTTGTCGTTGATTGTGCCAATGGCGCAGCATCCTTTGTGGCACCTGTGGCGCTAGTAAAAGCAGGGGCAACAGTGATTGCTATTGCCAATAAACCAGATGGCCTCAATATCAACGATGGTGTGGGTTCAACTCACTTAGATTTTCTGCGAGATGCAGTTCTTAAGAACAAGGCTGATATCGGTATAGCCCACGATGGTGATGCCGATCGCTGTCTTGCAATTGATGCTGCTGGAAATGTTATTGATGGCGATTTTATTTTGGCTATCTTGGCGCAAGGATTTAAATCTCGCGCAAAGCTGCATGAAGCAACTGTTGTTGCCACCGTCATGAGCAACCTTGGTTTTCTTATCGCGATGAAGGAAGCCGGAATCAATGTAGTAAAAACAGCAGTGGGTGATCGCTACGTTCTAGAAAACATGCTTGAAAATAATTACACATTAGGCGGCGAACAATCTGGACATATTATTATGCGCGAATTCGCCGGCACAGGCGATGGACTTTTGACNGCGCTCCAACTAATTGCAGAGATGGCNCGTTCNAAGAAATCTCTCCAAGAATTATCGAAAATTATGAATCGATTCCCNCAGGTTCTAATAAATGTTTCTGGAGTTGCAAAAGCAAAACTTGATTCATCGCAAGTCATCAAAGCAGCAGTTGCCATGTTTGAAGCAGAACTTGGGGAAGAGGGCCGAATACTTTTGCGCGCATCTGGTACGGAACCTCTTGTTCGAGTCATGGTTGAAGCCCAGAGTGATAACATCGCCAAAGAAATTGCAGAAAAACTTGCCACAGTTGTTAAAGAAGAATTGAGGTAGGCACGTGTGCGGAATTGTGGGTTACACAGGGCCACAAAATGCAATCACGCCCTTAATCGAAGGATTACGTCGCCTGGAATATCGCGGCTATGACTCTGCAGGTATTGCACTGGGCACACCAAATAAGTTATTCATCGAAAAACGTGCAGGCAAATTAAATAATCTAGAACAATCACTTTCATCAATTCCAACCGCGCATTCAGGAATTGGGCACACTCGATGGGCAACACATGGTGGACCAACAGATCGCAACGCGCATCCACACGTTGATAACGATGGAAAGTTAGCCGTCATTCACAATGGAATTATCGAAAACTACGCAGAATTAAAAGCAGAATTAGAGAGCAAAGGTCACACTTTTTCATCCGATACCGACACTGAATCTGTGGCTCACCTGCTCAGCGATTTAAGAAAAAAACACTCCGGAGATTTATCAGCTGCCATGCGCGAGGCAGTTAAGTCCTTACGTGGTTCTTTTACCCTTGTTGCAATTCATGCAGATACTCCAGATGTCATTGTTGGAGTCCGTCGAAATTCACCACTGGTAGTGGGCCTTGGCAAGAATGAAAACTTTATGGCATCTGATGTTGCCGCATTTATTGAATACACAAAACGCGCTATCGAATTGGGACAAGATCAGGTTGTNACTCTGACTCCAAGCTCTGTTTCGATTACAGACTTAGATGGCAAAACTGTTACTCCAAAAGAGTATGAAATAACCTGGGATGCAAGTGCGGCGCAAAAAGGTGGGTTTGCACACTTCATGCTCAAAGAAATATTTGAACAGCCTAAGGCTGTGGCCGATACCTTGATCGCGCGCTTAAGTGATAACAAGCAGATTGTGCTAGATGAAATAGCCTTAACACCTGCTGAAATTAAGTCACTGGAAAAAATCGTTGTTATTGCCTGCGGTACTGCCTATCACGCAGGAATGATCGCAAAGTANGCAATTGAAAAATGGGCAAAAATTTCAGTTGAAGTCGAGATTGCAAGTGAGTATCGATACAGAGATCCAATAATTAATAAGAACACTCTGGTTATNGCNATNTCACAATCTGGTGAAACGATGGATACGTTGATGGCACTTCGCCACGCAAAGGCAGCCGGTGCTCGAGTTCTAGCGATTTGTAATACAAATAGTTCAACTATTCCCCGTGAATCAGATGCAGTCATTTATACCCACGCTGGTCCAGAGATTGCAGTTGCCTCAACAAAGGCTCTGCTGACTCAAATTGTGGCTGTCTATCTCATTGGTCTGCACTTGGCACAAGTTCGATCAGAGCTCACTGATAATCAAGTTGCTGATCTTTACAAGGAAATGCTCGAGCTACCAGGAAAGATTGAACAGATACTTGAAACAGTCGAACCGCTTCGTGCGCTTACAAGAAAATTTGCCGATGCAAACACAATTCTCTTTCTTGGTAGAAACATCGGTTATCCGGTTGCACTAGAAGGAGCGTTGAAGTTAAAAGAGTTGGCATATATCCACGCAGAAGGTTTTGCAGGTGGTGAACTCAAGCACGGCCCAATCGCATTAATCGATTCAGTTTCGGCAACTCCAGTAATAGCGATTTTGCCTGCGGGTCATGAACATGCACTCGATGAAAAAATGGCGAGCAATATTCAAGAGGTTAAAGCACGTGGTGCGCGCGTCATCGTGATTGCAGAAGAAGGTGCCAATGTTGTTGGAGCCGAATACGTCATTCGTATTCCTGTGACAAATCCTTTATTCCAACCGATTCTTGCGACAGTGCCACTGCAAGTATTTGCCTATGAAATCGCAGTAGCTCGCGCAAGCGATGTAGATCAGCCACGAAATTTGGCTAAATCTGTAACGGTGGAATAAATGCCTTCAATACGCAGACAACAAATGATTCGTGCAGTCAAGTGGTCATCCCTGTTTTTTGTGGGTTTTATCGTTGTCACCCAACAGGTAATAACAAATGGTCCACTGATTGCTTTAGATGCACGAATTGCAAACGCAAAGAGAGTCGATTTTCCAACGTGGATAGATTTTATTTTGATGCGAATCGATGATTTAGGACTGCGTGGCTTAACGGCTAGCGCGCTTATGATTGCCGCAATTTACATTGCACGACGTTTTAAAACTTGGCGTCCACTTAATTTGGCGATTCTTTCAATCATTGCGCTTAACTTAATTGTTGGACTAGCTAAGTTATTCATTGGTAGAACAAAACCTCAACTCAATGTGGATCTCATTTATGCAGGTGGACTTTCATATCCAAGTGGCCACGCTTCTAATGCCATTCTTTCCTGGGGTGTGCTGGCTTATTTAATTTATAGATACGCACATGTAGATCGCTACCGTGGGCGCCTTGCTAGCGCTGGAGTAGCACTCATTTCACTGAGCGTGTGCGTGGTTTCACTGATTAGAAATACTCATTGGCTCTCTGACTTAGTCGGTGGTTTATTTATTGGCGCAGCCTTACTGGTTATGGTCATCGCAATCGATCGCTTTGTAACATCTAATAGCCAACTCTCGTAGTTCTTATTACTATTGCCAAATGATTGAGGGCGTGGGAATCGATGTGGTCAACATCGATCGATTCAAAGAGTCCCTAGAGCGAACACCTGGGTTAAGTGAGAAGTTATTTACTGAATCAGAGCGAACAAAGAGTGTTCAATCATTGGCTGCGCGTTTTGCTGCCAAAGAAGCACTGGCAAAAGCGCTCAGCGTTGGACGCGGATTGCAATGGCATGAAGCTGAAGTCATCAATTTAGAGAGTGGAAAACCAGAGTTTTTGTTTCGTGGTGAGATTGCAGAACTAATAAGTGACTCACGTGTGCATCTCTCGCTTTCACACGATGGAGGTATTGCCTCGGCAATAGTTGTTATTGAGGAAAAAGCATGAGTGATCGCGCAGAATTTCTCATTGATTTGAGTGCATTGAGTACAAATATTGCACGGTTAAAAAAAGAGTGTGGTGTTGATGTATTAGCCGTTGTAAAAGCTGATGCATACGGTCACGGTCTGATTCGCGTTTCACATGCAGCGCTAAAAGCAGGTGCATCGTGGTTAGGTGTTGCACTACTAGAAGAAGCAATTACTCTTCGAGAAAACGCAATTGAAGCACCAATTCTTGCCTGGCTTGTATCTCCTGGCTCTGATTTTGATTCTGCCATTATGCGCAATATTGATATCGGAGTTTCAAGTATTAAAGGATTGCGCGAGATATGTAAGTCAGCAAAGAGCGTGGGTAAAAAAGCTCGCATCCATATTGAAGTAGATTCCGGAATGAGCCGTGGGGGATTTTTGGATGAGTGGACAGATTTGCTTAAAGAAGATTTTACTGACGTAGAAGTTATTGGAATTTTCTCTCACTTTGCTCGAGCAGATGAACCTGGTGAAAAACAAAATATTGAGCAGCTTCAGCGCTTCAAGCAGATGGTCCAAGAGTTAGGTGAAATTGGAATAAATCCACCGATAAAGCACTTGGCAAATTCTGCTGCAACTATTAAAGATTCAGCCTCTTACTTCACCATGGTTCGAGTCGGAATTGCTATGTATGGATTGACTCCAGATCTTGCGCATGTAGGTACAAGTAAAGAATTAGGTTTGCGTCCAGTAGGACAACTTCGCGCAAAACTTCATCTTGTAAAAAGCGTTCCGGCACATTCACCTGTGGGCTATGGCGCAAGTGCAATGACGCAATCAGATACAAAACTCGGTGTTGTTGCGATGGGATATGCCGATGGAATTCCTCGTATTGCACAAGGTGCGGGAATTTTTGTTAAGGGCAAGAAAGCTCCAATAATTGGTCGAGTTTCTATGGATCAATTTGTTGTAGATCTGGGTGCTGATAGCACTGCGCAGTCAGGGGATTGGGTAATAGTTTTTGGCGATGGTTCTCACGGTGAATACACCGCAGATGATTGGGGACGGGCAAGTTCGAGCATAAATTATGAGATTGTCACCCGAATTGGGCCGCGTGTGCCTAGAATCTACCAATCTCATGAGTACTAATTCACAGTTGTTAAGCATTAAAGACCTCTCGATATCTTTCGGAGGTCTCAAAGCGCTTAACAAAGTATCAATCGAAATAAATAAAAATGAAGTCATTGGATTAATCGGTCCAAATGGTGCGGGCAAGACGACTTTGTTCAATGCTTTATCTGGACTCGTGGAAATCGATAGTGGCGTTCTAGAAATTAACGGAGCCCAGCACGAATGGCCAAAGCCTTACGAACTAATTGATCTTGGAATCTCTCGCACACTTCAAGGAGTTGGGTTATTTCCTGAGTTAAGTGTCTTAGAAAATGTGATGATTGGTGGATCTAACTTTGCTCGCAGCGGATTAATTTCTGCAGCCCTTGGCTTAAGTGCAAAAGATGAATCAAAATTAAGAGCGCGCGCAATGACAGCTCTAGAGCGCGTCTATGCAACCGGCTTAGCAGATCGCCGCGCAGATACACTCGATTATCCAGTGACAAAAAGAGTTGCCATCGCACGAGCACTCATAAGTGAACCTAAAATTTTATTACTAGATGAACCCGCAGGCGGATTAGGCCCTCAAGATATTGAGTGGATGAACTCATTGATTCACAATCTTTCATCTCAGTGCTCGGTTATTTTGGTAGAACATCACATGGATGTTGTTATGTCAGTGTGTAACCGACTCTATGTATTAAATTTTGGGCAAGTAATCGCTTCGGGCGATGTTGAATCTGTTAGACGAAACCCAGATGTTGTTGCTGCCTATCTTGGAGCGCATGCATGACTCTCATAGTAGAAAATCTCACAATTGATCACGGTGCAATCCGCGCGATTAATTCAGTCTCCTTTACCGTTCCGACAGGTAATTTGGCAGCAGTTATCGGTGCAAATGGTGCTGGAAAAACAACGCTGCTGCGCGGTCTATCTGGATTAAAAGAGATTAAATCTGGCAGAGCAACATGGAATGGTGACTCTGTAGTTGGTATGCGCCCAGAAAATTTAGCTCGCACAGGAATCATGCACGTATCTGATGGTAAATCAGTTATTGCAGAGCTCACTGTTAAAGAGAATTTGGCGCTAACTGGGCTTTGGCGCAAAGACAAAAAAGATGTTGCTGCGGCAACTGAAGAAGTTCTTTCACTCTTTCCAATTTTAGGCGAACGCATGTCTCAATCAGGCGGATCACTCTCTGGTGGAGAACGTCAGATGTTGGCAATCGGACGCGCTCTTGTTGCGCGTCCGCAGTTACTGCTACTAGATGAACCGTCTCTTGGTCTTGCACCACTGATAGTTGATCAAATATTTAAGACAATTAGAAAATTTGTTACCACCATGAATCTCACAGTTGTTCTAGTTGAGCAAAATGCGATGGGAGCACTTGCCATTGCCGATGAAGGAGTTGTTCTTAATCTAGGAAGTGTTGTGGCAGTTGATACTGCAGAAAACTTACTCAAAGACCCAGCAGTGCGCACTGCTTACTTGGGGTATTAAATGATAAAACTAATAACTGCAATTCTGACGGCTCTGACAACCGGAGCAATCTATGCGTTGATGTCGACAGCACTTGTACTTGTCTGGCGATCAACTCGAATCATTAACTTTGCACAAGCCGGTCAAGCAGTTCTCTCTACTTATATTGGATATGAAGTCACTGTGCGCACCGGTTCATTTTGGGTGGGTGTAGTTGCAGCAATGATTTTTGGTGCACTCCTTGGAGCAGTAATCGACAGATTCTTCATGCGACCAATTTTTAAGAGAATTCAAAGTGGACCAATTTTGATGATTGCGCCAGTGGTTGCAACGTTAGGTTTGCTTGGCATTATTCAATCAATCATTGGGTTTAAGTGGGGATTGACCTATCAATCACTTGCAGCGCCAGTTTCTACTGATGGATACACGCTATTTGGTCGAGTAATTGCATTTAGTCCATTTAATCTTTTGGTTGTTGTCTTTGCCACTGTGAGTATGTTGCTACTAACTCTGCTATTTCAAAAGACAAATATCGGCTTGGCGCTACGAGCATCTGCTCACTCACCAGAGATCGCCAGATTATCTGGAATCAAAGTTGATTTCATTAGAACTCTCGGCTGGTCTCTTGCCGGCGCAGCTGGTGGATTAGCGGGAATGCTCTACATACCTTCTTCTTATCTCTATCCAAATGCGATGGATGTATTGCTGGTATTTGGTTTCGTGGCTGCAGTAATTGGCGGGCTTGAGAGTTTATTTGGAGCAGTTGCAGGTGCGATGCTTCTGGGATTTGCAATTAGTTTTGCAACAAGTTACGTCAGTGAAAAACTGGTTTTCCCAATGGCTTTCATCATGCTCATCGTAGTTTTATTAATTAGACCAGCAGGAATATTTTCAAAGAAGAAGGGTCGGCGAGATTAATGCTTAAACTGACTCCTTCCAAGAAGCGAACAATTTTCTTCATTGCAATTGGCTGGGCTTTGTTATTAATTGGCGATCGCATTGGAGAATTGCGCCAGTATCAAGGCTCATTTGTTGCGATGTATGCGTTAGCAATTGCTTCAATCATTTTGCTCACTGGTTATTCAGGCCAACTCTCATTGGGGCACAGTGCTTTGATGGCCGTGGGTGCATACGCAGGAGCTCTTTCGATTAATAACTTGGATTTACATCCCGCTATCGCACTAGTAATTGCAACATTTGTCGCAGGAGTATTTGGACTCTTGCTGGGTTTTGGTGTTGCTCGTCTGTCAGGACCTTATTTAGCTGGCACTACTTTGGCACTTGCTGTTTCATTA